>Ga0078972_1002680_pt1 | contig 57527 bp, 61 predicted proteins | sample YelNatPaOPGAMG01_FD_67568 | JGI IMG/M metagenome (GOLD analysis project Ga0078972, IMG submission 67568) | Hot spring thermophilic microbial communities from Obsidian Pool, Yellowstone National Park, USA - OP-RAMG-01 (SPADES assembly) (version 2) | ecosystem: Environmental > Aquatic > Thermal...
AATAAATTTCATCATATATATTAAAAATGAAAAATTACCATCTAAAATGAAAAAAAGGGAGTTGCTTATTTAATTTATTATAAAAAAATTAGCTCCATAATGCAATAGCATTATGGAGCATTTTGGGAATTAAAAAAAAGACCGACCGTGCATTTTGAGAAATTCTTCGCGCTCTTTTTCCAATTCTTCTATTTCTTTAAGTGCCTCCTCTGCTTTTTTGTTTTTCTTGCTTTTCTGAGGACTGCTTTTTGTTGGATTTTTTCTCGTATCCCCAGGCATCACTACCTGGCTGTGAGAAAAAAAATCCTCGGCCGAGCCATCGGGTAAAATTTTGATTATTGACATTCTTCCACCTCCTTCTTTTTAATAGAAAATTTTAAAGAACTATATAAATAAAAAGTCTAAATATTTTTACCCTTAACAAATGAAGCGGTAAAAATATCTCTACTCTTTTTAAATTAGTCCTTTATATTCTAAAATGGGCAACACATTTAAAATTTTATCGTCAATTTTTATGCCTTTTTGGGGCTTGAGCAAAAAAGCGACTAATTTGTGCAAAGGCACAGTAAAAACCTCCATTTCTTCTGCATCATCTCTTTTTATTTCTCCTAGTTGTTCTACATCAGGCGCAAAAAAATAAACATATTCACCATTGGTTAAGCCGGGAGAGCCCACCGAAGAAAAAACTTCTATCATCTTTTCAGCCCTATATCCTGTTTCTTCCAATAGCTCTCTTTTGGCGGCTTCTTCTTCTGTTTCTCCGGCTTTATCTGTCAAACCAGCAGGCAGTTCAATAGTATATGCCTCTAAAGGTATGCGATAAATTTTTTCCAGAATAACTTCTTTATTTTTAGTTAAAGCAAAGATAATAACAATTCTTTTATATAAATTTTGCCGCTCTACCACCTCCCAAATGCCTTTCTTGCCATTTTTGGCAAGAAAGGTTTTTTTGTTTATTCTTATAAATTGACCATTATAAACAATTTCTCTTTTTAAAATACGCATACAAAAAATTTATTTTAACACCCCCCTTGTTGTGTCCCTTTCCGCATTGCTATGGTTATTATCGTTATTTTTGCGATAAAGTAAATAGGAATAAACCAGTGGCGCTATAACGCTTATTATAACAAAGATTAAAAAAAGCGGAAAAATTTTTCTCCTATCCAAAAAAAGCGCAAAAACGCCCAAAATACCCGCTGTGATAAAACACCAAGAGCCAAATTGGTGCGTTTTTATCCACACAATATCTGAATGTAAAGTCCATGGAGTTCTAATGCCCACAAAATAATTTCTTTTTATTTTAGGCAAAACAGCGCCCAACACAATAAATAAAACACTCAGAGCGGGCACTATAAAATAAACAATATTCAAATGATACCCGGCCGCGCTAAAAAAAGTGAAAATATAAAGCGCTGCAAAAAAAGCAACTAAAGCCAAGCGAATAAAGTAATATGCGTTTTCAAAATAAACATAATTTTCTTTTAAGGGGTCAATTCTTGGCAAAAAAAGCATTAGCAAATAAATAGCCATTGTAAGCAAGGGGAAAAACAAAGCCACAAATGTTTTATTGCCCCAAGCGTCAATTTCCCCTTGCGCGTTCCAGTGCAGGGGCACGCGCCGCACACAGGGCGCCGCATAAAGCGAGAGGGCAAAAATAATCATCAAGAGAATTAACAAAATCGGCGCTATCTCTTTTTTTGTCAATATTCGCATAGTTTTTAATTAAGCTATTTATTATTTCTCGCCAAAATAAACACTTTTTATTTTCTCGCTTTGCAAGATGTCCGGACCGCCACTCAGGGCAACCTTACCATCTTCTAAAACATAGGTGCGCTTGGCAATGGAAACAGCTTGCTTGGCGTTTTGCTCCACAATAACTATGGAAATTCCTTCTTTATTAATTTCCTGCATTTTCACAAAAACTTCTTTCATTGTTTTGGGGTCAAGGCCTAAAGAGGGTTCATCAAAAAGCAAAAGTTCCGGATCTTGAATTAATGCTCTACCCACTGCTAACATTTGTTGCTGGCCACCGGACAAATTGCAAGCCAACTCGTTTTTCTTTTCTTCCAAAGTGGGGAATTTTTCAAACACATCATCAATATTTCTTTGAAGCAATTCTTTATCTTGAAAAATAAAAGCGCCCATTTCTAAATTTTCCAAAACAGTTAAATTGCCAAAAACCTGACGACCCTGAGGCACATAACTCACGCCTAAAGAAATGAGCTGAAAAGTAGGCAAATTGGTAATATCCTTGTCTTTAAAAAATATCTTACCTGAATAAATCTCAGTTAAATGGAAAATGCTTTTGAGCAATGTTGACTTGCCTGCTCCGTTGGGCCCAATAATCGCCACAATTTCACCGGCTTTCACTTCCAAATCCACACCACGTAGAATTTCCATTCCATTATACCCCGCTTTAAGATTTTGAATAGTAAGCATATGATTTTAATCTCCCAAATACGCTTCAAGTACTTTGGGGTTGTTTTTTACTTCTTCGGGTTTGCCTTCAAACAATACTCTGCCTTCCTGCATAACCACCACCCAGTCAGCCACAGAAAAAGTAAACCGCATATCATGCTCAATCAGCAAAATAGTTTCCTTACCCTCTATTGTTCCATTAGAAACAAAGGAGGGTTTTTGGGTTTTTAATGTCAATAAAATGTTGGCAATAACTTCCCTTAATTTAGGATTAACCCCGGCTACTGGTTCATCAAGCATTAAAAAAGTATGCGGGTTCAAAATGGCTCTGGCTAATTCCACCAGCCGCTTTTGACCATAACTTAAATCTCTTGCGAAAGTGTTTTCAAAGTTTTCCAGAGTCATCAATCTTAACATTTCTCTTACCCTCTCCATCTTTTCATTAGTAATTTTATTAACCCCCGCTAAATTTTTCCAAAATTTGGTATCTTCATTATCCAAGGCTAAAAGCAAATTTTCTTTCACAGTTAAATTGAGAAAAAGACGGCTTTGCTGAAAAAGCCGTGATATGCCGGCATTGGAAATTTTCTCTGGCGGCTGATTGGTTATTTCCTGTTCGTTAAAAAAAATTCTGCCTGAATCTGCTTGCAAAATGCCGGAAATTAAATTAAAAACCGTGGACTTGCCAGCCCCATTAGGCCCAATCAATGCGGTAATAAAATTTGGTCTTACTTCAAAACTGCAATTCTCAACTGCTTTGAGCCCGCCAAAATATTTGTAAACATTTTGAACCTTAAGCATTTTTCTATTTTAAACCAAACAAAACAAAACTTCCAGAGAGGTGGCCTCTGGAAATTAGCGCGCATCACAAAGCCCGGCGCAGCCGGGCTTTGTGATGCGCGTTGTTTCGCATTGTTGTTGGCGAAACTTCGCTTTTTACACTTTTATTGTTTTATTATACCCCCACCAAAAAAGCAAAAAATCCGTGGAAAGCTATTTATAAATTTAATCTACTAAAAGCCATTGCCAAAAGGAGAGTATTTTTATTACTTTACCGCTTACTATTTTTTCTGCCTCTTTTTCTTCATCTTTAGTTAAAATCAATCCCTGCTTTAAACCAAACCTTTCCAAAGCCTCAATTAACCCTTCTATCTCTCTTTTTTTATTTTCTCCACTTAAATCCTCAAGTACTTGAATTGCTTGAGTTACTTTTGACCTTTCTTTTATTAAAAAATCACATTCTTTCTTTCCTTTATAATAATACACATCTTTTCCTCTCCTTTTTAATTCAATGAAAGTAAGATTTTCTAAAAGCCTACCATAATCTCGAGAAAATATAAAAGAAACAGCGTTTCTTAAACCATTATCAATAGCATACATCTTTTTGGGATTTACTTGTTGAACTTTTAACGAATAAGAAAATAGGGGGACTAAAAATATTAATTCAATTTCTTCTAAATAAGAAAGGTATTCAAGGAAAGTGTCTCTGGCTGGTTTTAATGGCTTTTCTAATGACCGAAAAAAAGTATTTGCTGAAAATAAATTGGAAACATTCGTGAGCGAATACTTTATTAATGACTTCAAAAAATCAACATTTCGGATCGCAAATCTCTCTACTAAATCACGATAGATTGTCAAATCATAGTAATTCTTGAGCACAGAGAGTTTTAAATTTTCTTTTTCTAAGACAACCTCTGGAAAACCCCCAAAAACAACATATTCCTCAAACAGTTTTTTAATTTGAAACCTTTTTTGAGAATAAATAAAATCCTTCTCTATTTTTATGTTCTTAAAACGCAAGAATTCTTTAAAACTCAAAGGATATATTTGATAATTTAAAGTTCTTCCTCGTAAAGAAGTGGCTATTTCTCGACTTAATAGTTTGGAAGAAGAGCCGGTAATAAAAATTTTAACTTTTTCTTTATCATAAATTCTTCTGACAAACATCTCCCAATTTTTTATATTTTGAATTTCGTCAAAGAAACAATAAATTTCTTTCTTTTTATTTTCCGGATAGAGTTCAAAATAAGCTTCTACCAAACTATTTAAATCTTCTAATTTTAAAGGAAAAAGTCGGTCATCTTCAAAGTTTATATAAATAATCCTTTCTATCGGCACTTTCTTTTTAAGCTCCTGAATGAGCTGATAAAAATAATAGGTTTTTCCAACCCTTCTCGGTCCAGAAATGGTGATTATTTTAGTGGTGCTTTCAGGTAATTTTAAATCCCTGCCCTTTATTTCGGGGGGTTCCATTTCTTGAAATTCTTTAATAAGGAATTTAAATATCTCTTTTTTATTACCCATATTCTTATTTTATAGTGGTCTACTATATTAGTCAAGTATTAGGAAAAACTTGTCTGGTATGTTCTTATGCCACCTGCTCGCTTAAACTATTTTATCATAAATGCTTTCATTCTACAAATCAAAAAGCCCGGCGCAGCCGGGCTTTGTGATGTGCGTTGTTTCGCATTGTTTTTGTGTTGTCATTCACACCTTTTCGCTTTTATTAATCGTAAGGCACAACTGGCTGTTTTTGATAGTCTTAATGAAGAATGGCTTCTCTTTTATATTTTCATTTTCATCAAACTCTATTTTTCCTGTAACACCCTCAAAAGATATCTTGCGCATATTTTGTTTTATCTTTTTCTTTGTCCCCCTTGGTATCTTTAACCGCTTCATTTATAAATTACTGCTTTTCCTTCTTTAACTTGCTTAATTACAAAAGGAACAATTACATCTCCGTTCTCGTCAAAGGTTATTATTGAAGATGCTCCTCTATAGTCTTTTACGTTGTACAGAAAATCTTTTATACAATTTGTATCATCACCCTTACAATAATTTATAGCATTAAACAAAATTTTTACTACATCATAACCTAAGTCAGAAGCAAATCCTGCATCTTTACCAAATTTTTCTTTATATTTGGTTTTGAATTCTCCACTCGTTTCTTGTTTAGCTTGAGCATAAAATACTCCTTCTGCGGTTTCACCTGCAGACTTTAATGTATCACTAGCCTCCATAGCAGGACCATTAGCAAGAATTATTTTATTTATTCCCATTTCTTTTATTTGTTTAAGTATTAAAGGCGCTTCTTGAGGATTGGCTACAAAATAAATAGCGTCTACATCTTGAGCTTTTATTTTAGTTAATTGGGTTTTGAAGTCCTTTGCGTTTGGTTCAAAACTTTCAGCAATTTTAATTTTTCCATTAAAAGCTTTTGTAAACGCCTCTTTTAATCCAACACCATACTCATTGTTTATATATAATATTCCTACAGACTTGATTTTCAAATCATCTACTGCAAATTCTGCTATCTTTTTACCTTCAAAAGAATCTGAAGGCCATATTCTAAATATGTAATCTCCGGCATTTGTAATTGCAGGACTTGATGCACCAGCAGATAAATGGATAACTTTATTATCTTCTAGGATTTTAGCTGCAGCCAATACAACAGAAGAACATACTGTTCCACCAGTAATTTTTATCTTATCTACATTAATTAATTTCTGAATGGCATTTACACCTGTTTTGGCGTCACATTGATCATCTTCATAAACAATTTCTATTTTTCTTCCATCTATTTTTGTATTTTTAAATCCATCATAAGCAATTTCTGCCCCATTTTTTACTTCTAGACCCCAAACAGCAGCATCTCCAGTAAGGGGAGTAATAATACCAATCTTAATCGTCTTTTCTTCAGCCGGCTTTTTCAAAGAAGTGTTTGAAGCTGCTGGTTTCTTGCTCACCCCATACCAAATGCCCAGCGCGATGAGAATAATAATCACAATTACTAAAATAATTGTGCCTGTTTTGTTCATAGTGTTTTAATTTTATTTTTTATTTGTTGACTTTTATTTTTTGACCTTTTTGCGTTGTCTCGCATTATTGTTGGCGAAACTTCGCTTTTTACACTTTTATTGTTTTATTATACCCCCCTCACCAAAAAATCAAAAGAAATGTGTGGAAAACTATTTATAATTTTACTCTGCCAACAGCCATTTCCAAATCGGGGTCACTTGAATCTTGTATTTATCTTCTTTCATTTCTTCTTCCTGATTATATGTAAATATTGTTCCTTTTTTAATTTTAAAATATCTCATTGCCTCTATTAAACCATTTATTTCTCTTTTTCTATTCTCTTCATTTAATTCCCAAACAACTTGAATAGCCTGCTTAGAAGGAACAACAAAGTCGCATTCAAATTTGCCTTTAAAAAAATAAATTTTCCCCACTTTTTTCTTAAGTTCAATAAAAACTATATTTTCTAATTTTCTTCCTTCATTTTTTTTATCTCCAAAAACAATATCGTTTAGATAAACTTTTTTAAGTCGTTCTTTTATCCGATAGGTTCTTAAAAAATAGAAGAAAAGAGAACCTTCAAAATACTCCAAATAATTATACAGGGTCTTTTTACTTTTTTTAGGAAACTAAATTAATTATTTTTTGTTTCCTACAGAAAACATTATATTAAACGCCCAATCGTTTGCATACACCTTAAGTTGCCTTCTATATAAGTCAAATATTATGAAAAACTTATCTGGTATGTTCTTATGCCACCTGCTTTTAATTCTTCCAAATTGTAATGCTCCAAACGTATACTTCCTTTTTACCAGTTTAACAGAGAAACTATTCCAATTCAACTTTGCCCAAAAAGCCCTTGGGTTTGTAAAGCAAAATTAAAAGCAAAAGCAAAGCGTAAATGATTTGGCGCGCCGGGCCCACAATTGAGGAAGGAAAGCCAATAAAGCGTAAGGGCTCGGGCAGTAATACTAAAACAAAAGTGGCAATTAAGGTGCCCTTCAAAGAAGCCAAACCACCAATAATCACAATGCACAAAACAGGAATAAGTTGAAGCAAGTTAAAAGAGGAGGGATCAATAAAAGTAATGTAATGGGCATACAAACTACCCGCAATCCCCGCAAAAAAAGCAGATATTGCCAAAGCATCGCTTTTGAGTTTAAAGGTGTTTTTGCCTAACACTCTTGTGGCTAATTCATCATCTCTGAGTGCTTGCAATGCCTTGCCCATTGGGCTTTGCGTTATACGAGCGATGATTAAATAAGAAAACAAGGCAATTATGAAAACCAAAATAAAAAACCAAAAATTGTCGGCAAAAGAAAAACCGAAAAGGTGCGGCTTGGGAATAGCCGGCAAACCCAAGGGGCCCCGGGTCAGCGCTGTCCAGTTCAAAGCCACTGCGTAAACCACAAAAGAAAAACCTAAAGTAGCCAAAGCCAAGTAATCGCCTTTCAGTTTGTTGGTGGGCACAGATAACAAAAACCCAAAAACCATTGCCACAAAACCGGCAGCCAAAAAGCAAAACCAGAAGGGCAAGCCGTGTAGAGCCAACAAAGCCGATGTGTAAGCGCCAAGGCAGTAAAAAGCAATATGGCCAAAGTTCAAAAGCCCACTAAATCCAACTGCTAATTGCAAAGAAATCGCTAAAATCAAATAAATACCGATTAAAATTAAAAGATGAATTAAATAAGCGGCTATCATATTAATCAGGCAAAAATTTTAATATCTTCCTTTTTAATTTAGCAAACTGATATTGATTTAATTTGAGCTCGGGGACCTCTTTTGTCTCTTTTAATAAATCAGCCAACATATTTTGATATTTTACTAAATCGTACTTTTTTAAAATTTCCTGATATAATTTAAAATTAAAATCGTCTAAATTGAGAAGGCTGATGAGGTCAATTTTATCTTTTTCTCCCTTGGCACTGGCTTGCCGTTCTGAAAAGGCGGCTTGTTTTAAAATTAATAAAACCTCCGCTGCCAATGTGGTAAATCCTTCAATCTTACGGCTGTATTGTTTAATTTCTTCCAGAGGTATTTTTAAATCAGAATAAAACGGCAAATAAATATCAATATCTATCTCATTTATTTGAATTTCATATTTTTTCAAACGTTCATTTTTATTCAAGGGAAAATCCTGCCGAATTTTTTCCAGCTCATCATAATCAACAATAATATCTATATCTTTTGACTTTAAATTTTTGGTGTATAAAAAAACCGCCCAACCGCCGATTAGAATAAAATTATATTTTCTTTTCAGGTCCTGCAAGATTTTAAAACTTTTTTCAGTAATTAAATCTTGATAATACGGCATATATTTAAATTTTTTCTTTTAGGGCAGCTAAAAAATCACTGGCATACCATTCGGACAAATTCCATAAATCCACATAAATTTGAGCGAGAGGCGCTAACGAACCGTAATTTTTTAAAAATTTATCAGCCTTTAGAATAATCAAATTGGGTATACCCTCCTTAAGGGGAAATCTTTTTTTAATTTGCTCCAAATCCTCGGCATAAACATAAACTTTATCATAATCAGCCGGCGCCTCTTTGAATTTCAAACGAAAAGCCGTGTAAGCGGTGGGAATTACTTCGGCCGGCAATTCGCCTTCAATTTTCTGAACCGGCAAATCAACTCTTGTTTGATAAATAATATCTTTGGTAAGCTGGCGGTGGGTGCTCCAAATGGCTAAAAATTTCTGTTTATCAGTTACCGTAAAAAATCGGCCGCTGACTTTAACGGCTCCGGTGAAACGGGGAATTTTTAGAGCATTAAAAACAGTGCTCAAAGAAAACTTGAATTTTTGGGCTAATTCTTTCTGAGTAAACCGATATTGCTTTTTCTCCAACGCCTGAGACAAAATTTCGCGCCAAATAATTTCTTTTTTAGACATAGTTTCGTTTTTTATACCCAATTTTAACCTTCATTTCTATTTTATTAGAAACAAAAAATTTGTCAAATTTCACCACTTCCCCACCTTAAACAGTGATAAGTACTCCGCAGTAAATGCTCGGTAATAAGTGGATAAGTACTCAGCTGGTAAGTAGAGCGCACTTACTTGTTTAGTGCTTAGTGTCTTCTCGCTTAACTGCTTACTTGCTTAATCCGCCTTTTTTGCGTTGTTTTGCGTTGCCCTGCGCGAGACTCCATTCTATTTTGGATTCTATTAAATATAAAAAATTAAATATAAAAAGTTAAGAGGGGGCTGTGGAAAACTATTTATAATTTTACTCTGCCAACAGCCATTTTTTCTCCAAAAACAACAGAACGTCCACTATGCTAAATGATAATCTTTTCTTGTTTATAGCTTTTTAAATTTTTAACAATCTGACCAATGTTTACCATAACAATCATAATGCAATTTAAAGAAAAACCGGGAAATATCTATTTCTTTTATTTCTTTTTTCCCAAAATGCCTTGGGGCTTAAATAAAAGGAAAATAAACAAAATGATAAAGGCTATCGCGTCTTTGTAGCCAGAGGGTAAAAACCAGATGCCGAAGTTTTCCACAAAGCCAAGTAAAAAACTGCCCAAAATAGCGCCGGGCACTGCATTGATGCCGCCAATCACCGCGCCGCTAAATCCTTTTATCATAAGAGCAGTGCCCATTGTGGGCTCAAGATTTTGTTCAAGGCCCACTAAAACACCCGCCACCCCGGCAATTAAAGAACCAAGAAAAAAAACATAGTTATAAATTTTCTCAGCGGAAATCCCAACAATTTCCGCAACGTCTTTATTGTCAGCAACCGCCCGTATCGCCTTGCCAATTTTTGTTTTTTTCATCAACAAAAAAAGTAGACCAAAAAGCATAGCAGCAACAATAATAATCACTATTTGCAAAGGAGTAATGATAGCGTTAAAAAACTCCAAGCCCTTGCCTATTTTAATAAAGCCAATAGTTTTAACGTCTGCGCCAAAAAAAATTAAAATGAGCGACTCAAACAAAATCAGTAAAGCAAAACTGGCAATAAGCAGTATCACGGCACTGGCTTTTCTTTGTCGGAATTTTTTATAAACCAAGGCATTGATTGCCAAACCCAAAAAAGCGCACAGGACAATTGCCAGAAGAACAGCCAACCAAAAGTTTAATCCAAGCACAGCGAAAAACAAATATAAAACATAGCCGGCTATGGCAATAACTGACCCATGGGCAAAATGCACAAATTTGCAAGTAGCATAAATTAAAGAAAAGCCGCTTGCCACTAATGCGTACATTGCCCCTGCTATTAAACCATTAATAAAAAGTTGGGTAAACATCGCGGGGGTACTAGGACTCGAACCTAGAAAAAGGGTTTTGGAGACCCTCAGTTTACCAATTAGCTTATACCCCCGTTGGAAGCAGCAAAAATAAAAGCGTCAAGTAAAAATGCGAATTTTGTGCGAATAATGCGAACTGCGAATAAGTAGGAACCAAGGAGGAGGTAAGTAGGAGGGAACCGAGTAAGGAGGAGGTAACCGAGTAAGGAGGAGGTAACCGAGTTAACTCCTAATAGGAGTTAACTCGGTTACCTCCTCCCCGCTTACCTCCTCCCCCGGTTACCTCCTCCCCCGGCCACCCCCTATCCTTCCTCCCCTCAGTTTCTTCCTGTATTCCTTATGCGAAGGCTGCGAACTGCGATAATAAATAATTTGAATAATCAGCTTAATTGTTTATTTCTTGCCTTCTTTGTGTTCTGTGTGTTTCCTGCAAACAGGGCAATGCTTTTTTAAATTAAGTTTGCCCTCTGTTTGCTTGGTTTTGTGAGTGAAATAATTAACAGACTTGCATACAGTGCACTGCAATTTTATAATTTGTTTTTTCTTTTTAGCTGCCATAAAATTTTAACGCGCAACTCTTAAATAAAAATAATTATTTGAAAATTGAGCGTTTTATTATTTATCAAAGAGCCAGGAGGCGGAATTGCACCGCCGCTCTTCTCATTACCAATGAGATGCTTTAACTAACTAAGCTATCCTGGCTTTATTTTTTTTAAAAAATTAAAAAATTTAAAAATACAAAAAAATTAAATGTGGGTAGGGAGGGATTCGAACCCCCGCAGCCCGAAGGCGACAGATTTACAGTCTGTTGCGATTGACCACTCCGCCACCTACCCTTTCTTTTTAAATAATTGTTGGATTTTTTTATTATACAAAATAAAGTCTATTTTTCAATAACCTTACCGTATTTTTTTCTCCATTGAATAATTTTTTCATGGTGACCGGACAACAAAACATTAGGCACTTTCCATTTTATGCCTTTTACGGGTTCAAAAACTTCCGGACGGGTATACTGGGGATATTCAAAAAAACCCTTTTGAGAGGTAATGCGCTCTTTTAATAAAGATTTATTGCCCAGCACCCCGGGCAATAATCTGGCAACTGCTTCTGTTACAATCATAGCAGGCAATTCTCCTCCCATCAAATCATAAGGACCCACTGATAATTCTATGTCGGCTAAATATTTTGCCACACGCTCATCAATACCTTCATATCTGCCACAAATCATTATCAGGCGCTTGTATTTACTTAATTGATAAGCAATTTTTTGGTTGAATTGTTTTCCTCTGGGGGTAAATAAAATAATTTTCACATCTTTTTGCACTTTTTTTAGTTTTCCATTTTCTCTTTTAAATTTTACCAATGACTTTAATGCTTTAAAAAGAGGTTCCACCATTAAAACCATTCCTCCCCCTCCCCCATAGGGTTTATCATCCACTGTCTGATGTCTATCGTTTGTAAAATCGCGCAATTGATGTACTCTAATATCCAATAAACCCTTGCGGCAGGCTTTTGCTAAAAGAGAAGATTCTAAATAATTTTTAAATAATTCCGGAAAAATAGTTATAATATCTATGCGCATAAATTATAAAACATAATGCGAATGTGCGAATTTTATGCTAATAATGCGGACTGCGAATAGAAAACATAATGCGAATTTCTATTTTTTTGGATTTTTCATAAAAAAGAAAACAATGCTACTTATAATAGTAGCATTGTTTTCGGAAAACTCAATGAAGACGAAATTAAAGATTTAAGTCTAAATCCTCTTTTTTCTCTTCTGAGGCTCTTCGGGAAGCCCTTGCTCCTGCTGGCTCTTCAATCTTCAGATTAACTCTGGCATGATTTTTTAAGCCAACAATTCTCACAAGGTTCCGGATCGCCCGTGCGGTTGAACCAGCCTTGCCAATAATTTGACCCATATCCTCAGGATTAACTTTTAGGGTGAGTAAAACACCCATTTCGTCAACCCGGCGGTCAATTTTGACATCATCAGGATGGTCAACCAGCGATTTAATCAGGAATTCCAAAAATTCCTTATCGGGTTGTTCTTGTGCCATATAATCTTAACAGCAGAACTATTTATCTGCTAATTTGCTTTACCGACCTTTTCTTTTTTCTTTATCTGTTGCTTGATTTATTACAAATCGCGCTTTATGCTTATTATTTTAATCAATTCAGAAAAAAAGTCAAGCCTTATTTTACACAGCTTCGCTCGCAGAATCAGTGACGGGCTCACCAGTAGGCTGGGGAGCAGATTCAATCGTGGAGGGCTGGGGCGCGCCAACACTTTCTGTTGTTTTGGACCGGCGCGATACATTAATTTTCTTTGCCTGAATAATCTTTTCACTAACCAATAAATTATGTACGCTTTCAGAAGGCTTTGCGCCCACTGAAAGCCAATATTGAATTCGCTCTGTTTTTAATTGTTTTTCTTTGGTGGAAGGATTAAAAAATCCTACTATTTCCACGAATCTGCCTGGCCGTGGAGCGCTCTTTTTATTAATAACTACAATACGAAAAAAAGGCTGACCTCTTTTTCCTGAACGTAAAAATCTTATTGTTAACATATATATTATTTATGCTTATTAAAAAATTTAAAACAAAAAATTAATCTTTTTAATTCCAGCCCTTCGCCAACAAGCCATTTTGCGCGGCCCGCTCTTCGGCTTCCTGTTTGGATGAACCCTGACCCTGCGCAACTAATTCATTGCCCAAATAAACACCCACTACAAAATTTTTGGCATGATCGGGCCCCCATTCTTTTAAGACGCGGTAGGTAGGAGTGATTTTAACTTTTTCCTGAGCCATTTCCTGAAAATAAGATTTAGCATCTCTGTATAGCCCTTCTTCTAAAACACGAGGCAATTCTTTCATCACTAAATGTTCATATATAAATTGCCTACATTGCTCCAACCCCTGATCTAAATACAAGGCGCCCAAAAAGGCTTCAAAGGTGTTCGCTAAAATATATTGGCGCGCTTTGCCTGTATCTCTTGCTTCTCCCTGCGATAAAAGTAAAAATTCTTCAAACCCTAATTTTTTGGCTATATTAGCAAGCATTTGCGCATTCACCAAGGCGGCTCGCCAGTTTGTCATTTCACCTTCCGGATTATTGTAATTCTTGAATAAATATTCTGTAACAATTAATTCCAAAACCGCATCTCCTAAAAATTCTAAACGCTCGTTGTGCTCTGAGCAAAAAGAAGGGTTTTCATTTAAATAAGAACGGTGGCAAAATGCTTGTTTTAAAAGAGCGGGTTGGGTAAAAAAAATATTTAACTTTTTTTCTAATTGGGAAAAATCAGGCGTGTTTGGCATATTGTGTTGTATTGTTTAATTATTATTGTCTTGTTGAGGGGTTTCGCGCTCAGGGGCTTGATTTTGTTCAGCAGGGGCAGCAGGATTGTCAACCACATTATTGTTTTGATATTCGCTATTGTTTTGGCTTTGAAGGGTATTTTCTGCAAGCATATTGTAAACTGTTCCTAAAATACCGTTCACAAACTTACTAGAGTTTGCGCCACCAAAACCCTTTGCCAATTCAATGGCTTCATTGATAGCCACCAAAGGAGGCACCTCCTTTTTATTTTCATACAATAATTCAAAAAGTCCTAAACGTAAAATATTGCGGTCAAGAATATTCAACTGTTCCACTGGTCGTTCCGGAGCCGCTGTAGCAATAATTTTATCTAATTGCTGCAAATTTTTAGCCACACCCTGCACCAATGACCTGCTAAATTCCTGCTCATCAAAACCGCTGCCAAATTTTTGGATATTGCGTTCCACAAGGACATTAAGATCAGGCTGATAATTGTAAAAATCCCATTCAAAAAGAGATTGCAGAGCAATAGAACGAGCGATGTGTCGGGAAGCCATATTTTTTAAATTTTTAAAAATTCTAATCTAAAAATTTTTAATTCATTAGGCTATCTAACGCGCAAATATATTAACAACCTATTAACAACCAAGTTCAATTATTATCAAGAAAACTTTTGCTTAGAAAGATCTTCTAATGTCATTGGCTTTTCCTGCGTCTGTTCTTTTTCTTGTTTGGCTGTTTCTTTAATTTCTTTTTCTCTACGTTTTTTTTCTTTTTTTTCTAATTTCCCTAACACATCAATCACCTCTCTTTTTTTATAAAATCCGCAATTCAAACAAACACTATGCGCTCTTTTGGGCTTACCACATTTAGAACAGTTAACCAAAACAGGAGAGGCAAGAAAGTGGTGCATGCGACGTTGATTAACTGTTGATTTTGTTTTACGTCTTTTAGGAACACTCATAAAAAATAAAAAACTTTTTTAATTAAGAATTATTTAATATTAGCAAAAATTTGTTTTATTTGCAAGTGCTTGCATTAAAAAATGTAAAATGTAAATAAAATGGTATTGATTGGAATATCTAAGAAAATATGCAATGCGCGTTCTTTTTTGGGCCCAAATCGCCGCTCCAAGAACGCATTGCACAAAATAGCAATAACATTACCACAACATCACTTCTCTTTTGTGCATTCAAACGCATTTAAAATTATTTTCTCTCTTCTATCCAAATAAACGCTATAGCAATTATTTGGATAGAAGAAAATATTTGGATAAAAGAGACAACAATATATCTTTTTGAAAGAAATATATCTTTTTGAAAAAATGGATATTTTGAAAAGCAGGTTAAGAAGCAATAGAAATATCTTTTTCGTTTTAGAATAAGAAATAACTTTTTCTTTTTGGGTTGCGGTTTTTAGTTTTTTTGTTTTTTTGCTGTTTGCATTGTTTGAACGTAATAATTTTTATCCGCAAATCCATTTTTATTTTTTGGCTTTATTTGCAAACAAACAGGCTGGAAACTAAAACGGTGAATATCACAAGCGCCAAAAGTTGCCAAAGCCGCTAAGTGTTGGGAGGTAGCATAACCCTTATGCACCGCAAAACCATATTGGGGATATTGTTGGTGCAGTTTTGTCATTAACCTATCACGCTCTACTTTTGCTACAATGGAAGCCAAAGAAATTAAAAATACTTTTTCATCACCTTTTATAATTGATTTTTGCACCCTATCAATATCAATGCCAAAATTGCCGTCAATGAGCAATAAATCCGCTTTATTGCCTATTTTCTTTTCCAAAGCCAAAACCGCTTTTTTCATAGCTAATTTCGTTGCCTGCAAGATATTTATTTTATCTATTGTTTTCTCACCCACCTTGCCAATCCCCCACTCTATCAGTGGATCTTTTTTTAATATTTGATAAATTTCCTCTCGCTTTTTCGGATTTATTTTTTTTGAATCTTTGAGCCCGTTTGGAATTTTGAATTTAAAATTTTGAATTTGTTTCAAATTTTGAATTTCGGGTTTTGTATTTATAGCCCCTGTTATAGCGCAAGCCATTACAGGACCAGCAAGACACCCCCTGCCCACTTCATCTACTCCAAAAATAATTTTTTGCTTTGCACTTTGCATAATAAAGAAAAAAGAATATAATAAAATAATTCTCACGCGCCAATAACAATAACTATTACAAAAAAAATTTCTCAAACCCAAAAAATTTTTTGCTTAAAAATAAAGTTGGGTAAATTATTTTATTTTAACAAAAATATGATAGACAAAAAAGAAGTGTTAACACAAGCAGATATTGAACAGGAACTAAAACAAGCAAGTCTTGAAGAACGAGAGGCTGATTTTAGCGGCAAAATTCTTTCCTCTTTGATTATTCCCAATAGAACAATTGAGTGCTCTATTAATCTCAAAGATGCTGTTGTGATGCGCGCGGTTTCTTTAGAAAATTCGGTTGTGAAAGGCAAGGTAGACTTATCAGGCGCTGTGCTCAAAGAATCGTTTTTCGCCGCTTCTGCTGTTATTGAACAAGACCTGCTTTTTTTAAATGCAAAAATAAACGGTGTAGTCAATCTGGTAAACACAGTAATAAAGGGCACATTAAACGGCACGGGATTGGTGGTAACAGGATTTTTGAGCTTGGCAAAACTGCAAGCCAAAAACGATGTAATTTTAAGGGCAGTGAAAATCAGCGATGTATACCATGTGGGAATGATTGTGAGGGGCGATATTTATATGAGAGAAGCAATGATTTTGGGAGGTTTTGACGCAGGGGAAAGTTTTATAGAAGGCTCGCTGGATATGATGGGCGCTTTTGTGGCAAACAATGTTAACTTGAATTCAACTGTGATAGGGGGAAGCCTTATTGTAAAAAATGCTAACCTAAAGTCCGGATTCAGCCTAACAAACACCCGCTACAGAGAAATCATTCAATAAAAAATTAAGGGCAAGATAAAAACTAATTTTTTATGTCAGAATTTGTGCATTTGCACACTCATAGCCATTATTCCCTTTTAGACGGCCTACCCAAAATAGACGAACTTTTGCAATACATTAAAGAGTTGGGAATGAATTCCGTGGCACTCACGGACCATGGCGCTTTATATGGAGCAATTGAATTTTATAAAAAAGCTAAATCACTTGGAATAAAACCCATAATCGGCTGTGAGGTATATGTAGCGCCCAATGGTATGGCAAACAAACGACCCAACATAGACGATAAAAGATACCATCTTATTCTTTTGGTAAAAAATGAAACAGGATATAAAAATTTGGTGAAATTGGTTACCAAATCACATCTGGAAGGATTTTATTACAAACCCCGCATTGATAATGAACTACTCCAGCAATACTGCGAAGGGCTTATTTGCCTCTCTGCTTGTGTGCAGGGCGAAATTCCGAGAGCCATTATTGATAACCAATTTGAAAAAGCCAAACAAGCAGCTTCCAGATACAAGCAAATGTTTGGCCAAGAAAATTTTTATCTGGAAATACAAGACCACCCCAAAATTAGTGAACAAATTAAAGCCAACAAAGGATTAATAGAGCTCTCCAAAATGCTGCACATTCCTTTAGTAGCCACCAATGATTGCCATTATCTTAAAAAAGAAGACGGAGAAGCGCAGGATATTTTAATGCTTATTAACACAGGGGCGCGACCAGACGACCCGGAACGTCTAACAATGCTGGGAGAGGATTTTTCTGTAAAAAGTCCGCAACAAATGGAACAGTTTTGCCACCAATGGGAAGCAATAGAAGCCTTTGAAAACACTGCGCTTATCAGCCAAATGTGCAATTTTGAATTTCAGTTGGGTCAGCCAAAACTACCTGCCTTCCCTACACCCCACAATGAAACATCAGACCAATATCTTAAAGCGCTGGCTCTGGCGGGCTTGGAAAAGAAAAAAGATTATTTTGATGATTTGAACGAGGCGCAAAAACGTTTAGAGTATGAATTAGCGGTTATTAACCAAACAGGTTTTGCTTCTTATTTTCTTATTGTGCAGGATTTTGTGAAATGGGCAAGAGAAAATCGCATTGTCGTGGGCCCGGGCAGAGGAAGCGTGGGCGGTTCTTTAACTGCCTTTTTGCTGGATATCACGCAGATAAATCCTTTAAAATATGATTTGCTCTTTGAACGTTTTTTAAACCCCGAGCGCATCTCTATGCCGGATATTGATTTGGACTTTACTGATAAACGTAGGGACGAGGTTATTAATTATGTGGCTCAAAAATATGGTCGCGATAAAGTAGCGCAGATTATTACTTTTGGGACAATGGCTGCCAGAGCCGTGGTTAGGGATGTGGGCCGCGCGCTAAAAATGCCTTATAGTTTTTGCGATCAAATAGCCAAGATGATTCCCTTTGGATTTAGCTTAAAAGAATCGCTGGAAAAAGTATCAGAATTCCGTCAATTATATGACACCGATGCGCAGGCGCGTAAAATAATTGATTTTTCGCAAAAATTAGAAGGAGTGGCGCGCCACGCTTCCACACATGCCTGCGGAGTGGTTATTGCCAGAATGCCGCTTGATGAAATTGTGCCCCTGCAATTCCCTACCCAATCCGACCAAACAATTGTTACGCAATATGAAATGCATGCTATTGAGGATTTGGGGCTTTTAAAAATGGACTTTTTGGGATTAAAAAATTTAACTATTATTGAAGATACCCTTTCGCGTATTTATAAAGTGCACAATCTTTCTGTTGATTTAGGCTCTATACCCCTTGACGACTCTAAAACATATAAACTATTGCAAAAAGGGCAAACCACTTCTGTGTTTCAATTAGAATCCTCAGGAATGAAAAGATACCTCAAAGAACTAAAGCCCACTAATTTTGAAGATATTGTTTCTATGGTGGCATTGTACCGGCCCGGACCTTTGCAATTTCTGCAAGATTATATTGAGCGCAAACATGGCAAAAAACCAATTTATTATTTGCACCCTAAACTGGAACCGATTTTAAAAAACACGCAGGGTATTTGCGTGTATCAGGAACAGTTAATGCAAATTGCCCGTGATATTGCCGGTTTTTCTCTGCCTGAAGCAGACACCTTGCGCAAAGCAGTGGGCAAAAAAATCCCGGAATTATTACATAGCCAAAAAGAAAAATTTGTGAGCGGGGCAGTAAATAATGGCGTTAATAAAACAATAGCGGAAAAATTATGGGAATGGATAATGCCTTTTGCGCAATATGGTTTTAATAAGTCCCACTCAGTGGCTTATGCGATGATTGCCTACCAAACCGCCTATTTAAAAGCGCATTATCCTTTAGAGTTTATGGCTGCTGTTTTAACATCAGAAAAAGCGGATGTGGAACGTATCGCTGTTCTTATTGACGAATGCAAGGCTATGAATATTGAGGTACTGCCTCCTGATATTAATGAAAGTTTTAGAAACTTTTCAGTGGTGCCCAGCGAAAATAAAATCAGATTCGGGCTTTTAGCCATTAAAAACGTGGGCGAAAATATTGTGCAGGCTATTTTAGAAGAGCGGCAAAAAAACGGACCCTTTGTTTCTTTCACTGACTTTGCCAGCCGTATTGAAAATAAAGACTTTAATAAAAAATCAATGGAATCGCTTATCAAAGCAGGCGTGTTTGATAAATTTGAAGAGCGCGGTACCTTGCTAAACAATTTAGAAGAAATTTTAAATTTCAACCGGGAAATCAGAAAAACAAAATCAAGCGCGCAAGCCAGTCTTTTTAATTTAGGCACCCCTGCTCAAAACTCTTACTCATTACAACTAAAGAAAACAGCGCCTGTGCCCGAATCGCAAAAACTGCAATGGGAAAAAGAATTGTTAGGGCTTTATATCTCCAGCCATCCCCTTAACAATCTCAAAACTATTTTACAAAAAAAGACTTTGCCGCTAAAACATCTTAAAGACCAGTTCCCCCGCCAAAAAATCAGAATAGGAGGCATTATTGCTTCTATTAAAAGGATTTTAACAAAAAACGGCCAACCAATGCTTTTTGTAAAAGTAGAAGATTTAACTGATACCGCAGAGGTGGTTGTTTTTCCTTCTATTCTGGAAAAATACATTACCACTTTTCAGGAAAATAAGGTTGTGTTTGTAACCGGCAAGGTAGATTTTAAGGATAATATCCCTAAAATTATTTGCGAAGAAATCGAGGAAATACTGGAGGCATAATGGTTTAAATTTTCAATGATTAATTATCAATTATCAATAAATTTTCAATATCAAACAAATCAAATATATGAATAACATAGAAACAATTCGTCATTCGTTAAGCCATATTTTAGCAATGGCAGTAAAATCGCTTTATAGTGATGTTTTGTTAGGCATAGGTCCGGCTATTGAAAACGGCTTTTATTATGATTTTGATAATCTGAAAATTTCTGATAGCGATCTGCCCAAGATTGAAGAAAAAATGCGCCAAATCATTGCCCAAAAAATTGCTTTTGTGAAAAAAGAGATTTCTCGGGCGCAAGCCCAAAAATTATTTAGCAATGAGCCCTATAAATTAGAATTAATTAAGGACCTCCAGGCAAAGAATGGAAGGGGCAATCTTTCCCTTTATCAGTCAGGCGATTTTATTGATTTGTGTTCAGGACCCCATATCAAAAATACCATCTTAATCAATCCCAAAACCTTTAAACTAACCAGGATAGCGGGCGCTTATTGGCGGGGCGATGAAAAAAACAAAATGTTAACGCGTATTTATGGCGTGGCTTTTGCCACAGAAAAAGAATTAAACGATTTTTTAACAAACCAACAAGAAGCGCAAAACCGCGACCACAAAAAATTAGGCAAGGACTTGGAATTATTTTTAATTGACCCCACTGTGGGAATGGGCTTGGTAATGTGGCAACCAAAAGGCGCCTTAATTTGGCGCATAATGGAAGAATTTTGGTATAAAGAACATTTAAAAAACGGCTATGAATTAGTAAGAACGCCTCATATTGGCAGCCGAGCGCTTTGGGAAACATCGGGCCATTGGGGCTTTTACAACGAAAGTATGTATCCGCCCTTGGAGGTGGGCCAAACCTTAAAAGAAAATCAGGAAGGAAAAAAAGCCAAAATCAAAGAAGAATATCTCTTAAAACCAATGAATTGTCCCTTTCATGTTACTATTTATAATTCTAAACCGCGCAGTTATCGCGATTTGCCAATCCGCTGGGCAGAATGCGGTACGGTCTATCGCTATGAAAAATCCGGCGAATTATCCGGCTTAACCAGGGTGCGGGGATTTACCCAAGACGATGCCCATATTATCTGCGCCAAAGAACAAGTGAAAGAGGAACTCAAACGAGTGGCTGATTTTATTATTTTTATCTTAAAAACATTTGGCTTTAACGACTTTAATGTTTATTTGTCGTTAAGAGACCCAAAAAACAAAGAAAAATACGCGGGAAGTGACCAGGGCTGGGAGTTTACCCAAAAAATTTTAGAACAAGTAGCAAAAGAACAGGGTTTGAAATATACCAAACAAGAAGGAGAAGCGGCTTTTTACGGACCAAAATTAGATTATAAAATTAAGGACTGCTTGGGCAGAGAGTGGCAATGCTCTACTTTGCAATTTGATTTTAATTTGCCTGAACGTTTTAAAATGAGTTTTGTGAACCAAAAAGGAGAAAAAGAAACTCCCTATGTTTTACACCGCGCTTTGTTTGGTTCTTTTGAAAGGTTTATTGGCGTTTTAATTGAACATTACGCGGGCGCTTTCCCGGTGTGGCTCTCGCCTGTCCAAGTGTGGGTGATTCCGGTAGGCTCTGGCCATCGTAAATACAGCCAAGAAATTGCTCAAAAATTAAATGAGCAAGACATCCGCGCGCAAGCCAAAATTGAAAATGACACGGTAGGCAAAAAAATTAGAGAAGGCGAACTGCAAAAAATCCCCTATTTGCTGGTAGTGGGCGACAAAGAAGTAAAACAAAAAAAAGTAGCGGTGAGAAAAAGAGGTCAGCAAAAAATTACTGTAATGAGTATTACAAAATTCCTTGCTCAAATTAAAAAAGAAATAGCAGAAAAAAAGTAAATTTTTATATTGACAAGGTTTGTTTTGTGGTGAAAAATAAAAGAGGTAATCTAAACCCCTGCCTTTTTCTTTTCCCGACTTTCTAACCAAAAAGGCAGGGTTTATTTTTATAATCTAAAATCTGCAATCTAAAAACGAAAAGATACAACGAAAAAGTAAAAAATTCAATTAAGCTAAATTGAAAATCTTTAAAAGAATTATCTTTTCTGTGTTGACATAATTATTTTTTTTATTATATTAAAAATAGTTTTTATACCCGCCCCATCCTATCAATAGTCCTTCCCTATCCAATATCTAAGGACCATAGAATGCCAATAATTTCCTAAGGGGCGGGTTTTTATTTTTTATAAAATAAATCTAAAATCCTGTGCAGGGTCAGATCCCGGATACTCTAATATTTAGGAGGTAACCCAATTAGGAGGTAACCCAATTAGGAGGTAACCGAGTTAACTCCTAATAGGAGTTAACTCGGTTACCTCCTCGGTTACCTCCTCGGTTACCTCCTCTTACCTCCTCTTTACCTCCTCTTACCTCCTCTGCCTCCTCTCTCCCTCCTCGGTTCGCCCATATTCGCAGTTGGCATTATGAGCCTAAAATTCGCACATTAGCGTTATTCTAAAATTGCAAATTGGAAAATTCCTTTTTATAATTGAAAAATACTATGTTGAAATATCATATTATTGTTTTTGGTTGTCAATTTAATAAAGCAGAGGGAGAAAAAATCAGTCAACTTTTTAGCCAAAACGGCTATCAAAAAACTGATAATGCAAGTAAAGCTGATTTGATTGTTATCTTAGCGTGTGCTGTGCGTCAAAAAGCAGTGGATAAAATCAAAAATAAGGTTTTAGCATTAAAACATCAAAATAAAAAAGCAAAAATTGTGCTGAGCGGTTGTGTTTTGCAGTCTGATAAAAAATGGTTTGAGCAACAAGGCGTAATATTTAAAAAATTTCAGAATTTGCGCTCTTTTCTCTCGCCCACAGGCCTGGTGATTATTGGTGAGGGCTGCAATAACTTTTGCACTTATTGCGTGGTGCCCTACACCCGGGGCAGAGAAAAATATAGAAGTCAAAAAGCGGTTATCAGCGAAGTAAAAAAATTGCTCAAAAAGGGAGTAAAAGAAATTACTTTGGTGGCGCAAAATGTTAATTCTTATCCCCACTTCCCTGCTCTTTTGCAAAAAATCAATAAAATACCGGGTGATTTTCGTGTACGTTTTTTAACCAATCATCCCAAAGATGTTTCCGATGAACTTATTAAAACAATGGCTCAATGCCAAAAAATTGAAAAATATCTGCATTTGCCTTTTCAGGCAGGCGATAATGCCATTTTGAAAAAAATGAACAGGCATTACACGCGCCAGCAATATCTAAAATTGGTTTCCAAAATAAAAAAAGCCATTCCTGATATTAAATTAAGCACTGATATTATTGTGGGCTTTCCCGGAGAAACAAAAAAACAGTTTGAAAAAACTGTTGAAGTGGTAAAAAAAGTGGGCTTTTCCCAGATATTCGTGGCAAAATATTCTCCCCGACAAGGCACGGCCGCTTATTATCTAAAAGACAATGTGCCAGAGCAAGAAAAAAAGAGGAGAGAAAATGAATTAAGAAAAATAATGGCAAAATAGAAAACCCTGTCATTCTCAAAGCAAAAGCGCTTGTTGTAAAAAATATAAAAGCCCCGGGCTGTTTTTCCTCCTCTCGTGAAACAGCTACCGGGGCGCTTAGGAAGAAAGTTTATAATGCTGTTTTTAATATAAAAGAAAAAATAAAAAAAATCAATTCCCAAAAATGAAAAAATAAATTGTCAAAAAAAATAAAAATGGTTTACAAGCAAAAGCTTGTAAACCACCATCATTGCGTTTTTCTTTTTTAATCTCTACTTTTAAGTATAGCAAAATAAGAATGAATAGTCAAACAAAAACTAATAAAACAAAAACTAATAAATTAATTGTGATTTTGGGGCCCACTGGCGCAGGTAAGTCAGATTTAGCCCTTAAATTGGCTAATGATTTTAATGGCGAAATTGTATGCGCTGATTCGCGCCAGATTTATACTGAAATGACCATTGGCACCGCCAAACCATATACCGCACAAGCTGTACCGCATCATTTGTTTGATATTGTGAAGCCAAATGAAAGTTTTAGCGTGGCGCAATATCAAAAATTAGCGATTAAAACGATAAAAGAGATTCAAAAAAGAGGAAAGTTGCCGTTTTTGGTAGGCGGCACTGCTTTTTATATTTACTCGGTTGTTGAAGGTTGGCAGTTTCCCAAAACAAAAACCCTGCCCCAACTGCGCCAGAGATTAGAAAATAAATCCCCGAAAGAACTTTTTGCTTTATTGCGAAAATTAGACCCCAACAGAGCAAAAAATATAGATAAACAAAATAAACGCCGCCTAATCCGTGCTATTGAAATTGCCAAACAATTAGGCGCTGTGCCCTCTATCAGAAAAAAACCCTTATTTGATTGCCTTCTTTTGGGCGTGGGCAAAAATCACCAAGAGCTCGCAAAAAAAATAGAAAAAAGAACGCAAGAAATGTTTCAGTTGGGCTTGGAAAAAGAAGTACACACCCTCATCAAAAAATATGGCTGGACCCCTGTTTTACAAAACTCTATTGGATACAGTGAATGGAAAGAATTGGGTATTTTGCCCTCGCTCTCTCACCCCAAACAATGCGCTTTATTAAAAAGCAAGCCAATAAATAAAACACAAAAACAAGCGCTGCAAAAACTAATTACCCTGCACACATTGCAATTTGCCAAAAAACAAATGACTTGGTTCAAAAAAGACAAAAGAATAAATTGGATAAAAACAAAAAAACAAGCCTTTGATCTTGTAAAAAAATTCATTCAATAAAAAGGCAGGAAAATTGCCTTATGTGTAAAGTTTTTTGATTAACTCTTGCGTGTTGTTAACATTAAAAACCTTAAAGAAAAACCTAAACTTCTCTTCCAATGCTTCGCAAATGCCATTGATATTTTTTGGGGGCATTTGCCAAATTTCTTTTTTAAAAATTCCTAACGCTTTTTTTCGCAAAGCGTACAAAAACTGCGTTTCGCTTGCAAAACGCTTTTGCTCCTCTGGAAAATGCTGTAAAAGATAAGCATACATTTTTTCTTTTAATTGGGGAGGTAAATAAGGGCTTTCAAAGAAAATATTTTGAAAAAGAGTGGATAAATGAACCTCTAATATGCCCGCTTTAACTAATTGAGCAAATTGTTCTTGGGGCAATGTGGAGGCGCCGTGTTGCACCACGCCCGCCAATCCATAATCTCTGGCAATGTTATTTAGTGTTTTTAATTTTTGCACATCTATTTCTATTTTCGCAACCTCTCCCAAAGATGATATTTTGCCTCCATGCCTTGTTTGAAACTGGCAGGAAACTTTCATAATCTCTCCTGCTGTTGCTTTTAAAAAATTCTCTAATTGCTCGGGCGTGGTATCCGCACTACCAATGGCGCTTACTTCTCCCCCCAACACTGCGCTTAAAGCTAAGGGCTGATGTTTTTTTACAAAGTGCGCCAAGTGAATCGTCCTTTGGATATTAGCAGTAATATTTAAAGCAGAACAATCAATATCAAAATTATAAAAACCCGCCAGTAGTGCTTGCGTGATTAAATTTTCTAAAGCCAAAATTGCTTTGTCTGTGTCTTCGTTCAAATAAAAATGGTCGCCCTGCAAAAAAACCTGTCCTTGAAATTTTTCTTCAAGAGCAGCGGCTAAACAACAAAGGCTGTATTCTTGCGGCGTTTGGTTGGTGTAGTCCATTTCCGAACAAGCAATTTCCAAAATAAAAGCATTGGCTTTTTCTTTTTTGGCAGCCCGAAACACAGCCTTGGCAATATCAAATGTTAAGGTTCTGATATTAAAAGCAGGCACACAAAAACCGCTTATATTGCCTGCGGCAATTTCTTTATAAAGAGAAAACAAAGAGGACAAAAAAATACCGCGTTTTAACGCTTGTTTTTTTACCTTCTGGTAAATTTTGGCTTTGTCTTTTGCCGGGTTAAAAATATATTGTTCAATTAGAGAACGCAAAAATTTTCAATTATCAATTATCTTTAATCAATTTTCAATATGATGATAATTTTCAAATTGAAAATTGAAAATTTATAAATTATTTAAGCATTTTTCTAATGCTTCCCGGGCAATTTCCGGGCTGGCTTTGCCTTTTGTTTTTGCCATTAATTGACCCACTAAAAATTGCAAAGCAGCGCTCTTGCCTTTTTTGTAATCTTGGCAAGCACGCGCATTGGCGCTAATCACTTCTTTGGCAATATTTTCAATTTCGTTTTTATCGCTAATCTGCACTAAACCCTCCTGCTGGATAATCTGGGAAGGGTCTCCCCCAGTCTCTATCATTTTTGTTAAAATCATCTTGGCAATTTTGCTGGAGATTTCGCCCAAATAAATCATTTTTAGAAACTCGGCAAAGTCTTCTGCTTGAAACTTGAATTTTGTTTCTTTTTCCTGTTCTTTACCCAAAACATCGTTAATTAAATAATTACAGGCGCTTTTGGCTAATTTTTTTATTTCATCCTCCCCTATCTCCTTACCCTTTTCAGAACTCACCCACTGCACTAATTCCGACATACAATTTTCAAAAAAATCCGCTAATCTTTTTCTATTTACCAACACTTCAATATCAGCAGGATTCAAACCATATTCTTGGTAAAATCTTAATCTTTTAGCTTCAGGCAATTCAGGCAGGTTATTTTTAATGCTTTCAATAAACTCATCGCTGAAATTCAAAGGGGGTAAATCAGGCTCGGGAAAATATCTGTAATCATGCGCTTGCTCTTTTTGCCTTTGCGAAAAAGTAATTTTTTTTGTATCGTGCCAACCCCGTGTTTCCTGCACTATCTTTTCTCCTTTTTGCAATATCTCTGTTTGACGTTTTATTTCATACTCCACTGCCAACCCCGCAGACACAACCGAATTTAGATTTTTAATTTCCACTTTAGCGCCCAGATCTTTGGCATCCTCTAATGCCAAAGATATATTAACCTCGCAACGCATCTCGCCTTTTTCCATATTCGCTGTGGAAACATCTAAATAGCGTAAAATAAGCTGGAGTTCTTTAATAAATTCTTTTACCTCGCCTGAGCTATGTAAATCTGGTTCTGTAACCAATTCCATTAAAGGGACACCTGAACGATTAAAATTAACCAGAGAATAATCAGCGCCAGCGGGGTGGATTAAACTGCCCGTGTCCTCTTCTATGTGTATTCTGGTAATATGCACTTGTTTTTTACTTTGGGGTAAATATAAATAGCCGTTTTGGCTCAGGGGCGCGCGATACTGAGAAATCTGATAACCTTTGGGCAAATCAGGATAAAAATAATTTTTTCTTTCAAAAAAACTATGTTTGTTTATTTGGCAATTTAAAGCCAAAGCAGTTTTTATCACTTTTTTAATGGCTTGCTCGTTAGCCACAGGCAGCACGCCCGGATGGCCCAAACAAATAGGGCAAATATTTACATTCGGCTTTGTTTCGTTAGAATCATTAGCGCACGAACAAAACATCTTAGACAAAGTGTTAAGTTCAATATGAATTTCCAAACCAATTGTAGGCTTATAGTTCATAAAATAGTCTTAACCAAAATTTTTAATTTTTACTGAATTTTTATTTTCCTTTTAGTGAAAAATTAAAAATCACAAATTAAAAATTATTTTCTTTTTAAGCTTTTTTTGTATGCTCTTACTATTTCCACCCCGCTGCTCGTGCCGATAATATCTGCTCCGGCTTTTATCATCATTAAAGCGTCTTTGTAGGTTTTTATCTTGCCGGACGCTTTAATTAACAAACCCGGAGCGGCTTCACGCATCAAACGCAAATGCCGGGCTTTTTCTTTTAGCTCTAAATGGTCCAGAGGGTCTTTTTCTGTGGCAGTTTTCACGCAAAAAGCGCCTGCTTTTTTCACAATCTCGCTGGCTTTTTTGATTTCTTCGTCTGTTAAATAGCCAGACCCAATAATAACTTTGGTGGGTAAAATACGGCAAATTTTTTTAAGATCTGCCAATATCTCGTCATAACGTTCGTATTTTAAATCAATAATATTCATTACCACGTCCAATTCATCCGCGCCATCTTGTTTTGCTTTTTTACACATTTCTATTCTCTGGTGATGGGGGCTTAATCCCATTGGCGGATCTATTAAAACAACAGTTTTAATAGAGGTGCCTTTTAAATGCTGATGCACCAACTTTACCCATTGGGGATTAACATCAACGCCGCGAAAACCATATTGTTTTGCCTCCTGACAGGTTTTGATAATATCTTTTTCGGTGGCATTTTTTTCAATATTAGTGTGGTCAATAATTTTGGCAATATTCATAAAATGCGCAACACACGCAAACAAATCACAAATTCCAAACAATAAAAGCTGTTTGCAAAAATTCGTGAACGTTTGCTGTTGATTAGTGATTACCTTATTGTAGCAAATTTTTTATAATATAAAAGAGCGAATATTTGTTATTCGCTGTTTGGCAATAAAATTTCAAATTTCGCTTATTTTTCTTCTAATTGATTTAATGTTTCGCAGATATAACCTTGTTCTTTGAAAAATTTTAAGAGCAAAGCTAAAGCGGCCACGGTGAACGAACGGTCAATATGATCTTTGGTTTCCTCACCATCGTGCAAAAGTAAACAAGAATTTGCTTTTATTTTTTTAATGATTTTTTGAGCAATTCTTTGCGCGGAACGTTCTCGCCAATCAGAACCATGAATATCCCATAAAATAAGTTTTAAGCCTTGTTTGCTAAGGGATGATTTTAACCAAGGGGTGATGTTACCATAGGGCGGTCGGAAAAAAACCGGTGTTATCCCGGTGGTTCCGGCAATAACCTGATTGGTTTTTTTAATCTCATCGCCCCAATAGCCCAAATACGCTCGTATTTTTGAATGCGAAAAAGTGTGATTGCCTATCAAATGCCCTTGAGCAACTATCTGTCGGGCAATCTCAGGATAACGTTGAACATTACGACCGCAAACAAAAAAAGATGCTTTAGCACCCTCTTTGCTCAGTATATCTAATATCTGCAAGGTAAAGGGCCAACTGGGACCGTCATCAAATGTGAGAAAAATTTTTTTAAGACACTTTTTTGCCATAGGGAATTTTTTTAATTTTCTTAAATCCCTTCTTTAAGTCTTGATGAAATGATTTATTGATTTTTGACCCGCTATGCTTTAAATATGTTAAAGCGTACCCTATATTTATTTTGTTTGGATTTATTTCTTTAGCTCTTACTTGATTAATAAATGCGTTATGATTATAGAAAATAATTAAAAAGCAGGTAAGAGCCAACGACAAAGGTAAAATTTTGTATTTTTGCAAAAGAGATGTTTCCTTACGCACAGGCGGTAATTTAGTAAATTTGTATTTATTAAAAATGACCCTGGCAAACCAATTCGGTATATAAATTAACAAGCCCCAAAAAAGTCCATGTCGGAAGCGACGACCCGAAGTTTCCACACGAAATTTTTTATCAAATTTCACTTGACCGATTTTTTGTGCTCTTAAAGAAAAATCTACATCTTCGCCCATTGTTAAATTTACATTAAAACCGTTGATTTTCAAAAAAGTTTCTTTTTTCACAGCAAAATTAGAACCCATCATTGTCCATCCGCCAGACATTATTTTGTCTAAAAGACGATACGCACAGCATAGCCAACGGCTCATCAAGCGGGCAAAAAGAGGCCCGGAATAAAGATAACAGGGGCCACCAAAAATAACCAATTGGGGGTTATTATCAAATTCTTGAATAATGCGCGAAATCCAATTGGGCGGCACAACAGTATCGGCATCAGTGGAAGCGATAATTGAGGCATGGGCGGCTTGAAAGCCTGCTTGGCGCGCAAAACCCACACCCTGCCTGGGTTCAAAAATTACTTTGGCGCCAAATTGCCGGGCTATTTCAGCGGTGCGGTCAGAAGAATTATTATCTACCACAATTACCTCAAAATCATCACTGTCTTGATTGAGTAAGCTATTTAAGGTAGCGGGCAGAAATTTTTCTTCGTTAAAAGCCGGAATAACCACTGACACTTTAGGTTGAAGAGATTTATTTAACATCTTTTAAACTTTAATTTTTTTTAATTGCCAAAAAGAAATAATCCCGGGAAACAAAGGAAGCCAATAAGAAAAAAGCCGAAAAAGAATCGCTGAAAGCAAGACAATATGCGAAGGCAATCCCAAAGCCGTAAAAACAAGCACTAAAGAAGCCTCCACCAAGCCAGGCGTTTCGGGTATTAGGGTAAGTAAGGGAAGAATAAAAGAAAGGGTTAATCCAATAATAACTATTGCTAAATGAGGACGATAACCAAAAGCCATAAACGAAAAATAAAGAGTAATAACATCGCCCCAATAAAGAATGAAAGCGGCGGCAAATGCTTTAATAATTTGTGAGGGTTGACGATGAAAAAACGTGAAAATAGTTTTGAATTCTTGGAAAAATTTTTCCATCCGCTCTGGCTTTATTTTAAACATTTTTAAGGGAAAAGCCAATATCTTTCGTCCTTTCTTGGTTTGAAAAAAATAAACAACCAAACCAGTCAGCAAAATAATTATTAAAATAAAAAGTATTTTTGGTGTGGAAAAGTTAAGCAAGGGCAAGTGAGGAAAAAAAAGAATTGCTGTCAAAAAAAAGAAAAGATAGGTGGTCCAAAGAAAAAATGTAAAAGCGCCGGATAAAAACAAACGAGCCGCCGCGGACACATTAAATTTTTTATAAAGATAATAAGCCATCACTGAACCGCCCATTAACGGCATTATATGAGTAGCAACAGTATCGGTAATGGCAATTTTAACAGTATTTTTTAAACTAATTTTAAAGCCAGCCGTTTCTAAAATTACCTTTGATAACCAGCCATCGCCGATATAAGTAATAGCCTGCAAAATTAAAAGCAACAAAAAATAAAGCGGGTTTATTTTTTTAAACAATGCCAAAATTTCAGTATAAGAAATTTTTTCTCGCCAAAAAATAATGGCAATAGTCAAGCAAAACAAAACGCCAGTTAGCAAATATTTAAGATATCTTTTCATTGATTAAAAATTGAAAATTATTTTTGTTTTCCCTGCTCGCGCATTATCATTATGTTTTTCTATTCGCCGTTCGCATTATGAGCCCAAAATGCGCACATTAGTCTATAGATTACAATTATATTCTCTTTTCTTTATTTATAATAATTTTGTTTCCACTATTTTAATTATCTGTTCAGAAATTTTTTCTATGGACTGTTCGCCATCAACAATATGGATGTTTTTAAATTTTTTGGCTATTTTTTCATAATTTTGCCAAACCTGCTGCAAAATTTTTTCTTTTTCAAAAAGCGTAATCTCAAACCTATCACTCTCAATCCTTTCAATGCACACACGGGCAGGAACCTTTAAAAAAATGGCTAAATCAGGAAAAAGAAATTTTTTATTCACTTCAATGAGCCAATCCAAATCCTTTATGCCCAAATTGCCATAAGCCATTGTGGAGAAAAAGTATCTATCACACACCACGCTAACACCTTTTTGCAGTAAAGGCACAATTTCTTTTTCCAAGTGATAAGCCCTGTCAGCAGAAAATAAAAGCTGTAAACATTCAGGTGAAGATTGCCAATCGTGTGTTAACTGGCTTTTAATCAAACCGCCAATCAAGCCGGAAGTGGGTTCTTTGGTAATATGGGCTTTTAATCCCCTACTCTTGAGATAATCAGCCAATATTTTCACCTGCGTGGAATTGCCCGCGCCATCTAAAGAATCAAAAACAATAAACAAACTTTTTGACGGCGCCTCAAACAAGGGTTTGCGCTCTAAAGAATAAAAATATTTTTTCTTTGGTTTTTGCATAGATTTTTTTGTCATATTTTTGTTTAGTTTATTTGAAATCATTAGCATTATGTTTTGTAGGGAGCAAACGAAACGCGTTCCCTCCTATTTTATTTAGCATTATTAGCGTTTTATATTTTAATGTATTTTACCAAAAAAACATAAAATCGCAAAACAGGTATGGTTTTTACGAATTTGATATTGACAAAATTTGAAATTGTATTAGCATTTTAATTGCTCAACTGTTTTTTAAACATAGCCTTAATTAAGCTATGTTTTTAGTTTACAACACAAACTTTTAAAAATTATTCGCGGGTACTGGGTTAGAAAAATTTCCCCCACTAACTTCAGTACCCACGAATAACTTTTAGGCTCTTATTTTTTATATTTTTAAGGCGTGATGCTCAAAAACCAATTTTCCTGCCTAATTTTCCTGCCTGTGGATAACTAAGGACTTGATTTTTATTTAATTATATTATAGTTTTAAACAACAACCAAGCAATCTGGCAAACCAAAAAAGTAAAAGTTATAAATTGAAGCAAGGGGGAAGCTTGACAAATTTTGTGATGAAAAATCTTTTTGGAAAAATTAATCAGCAAAAAAATATTTATTTGAATAATAATTTATTTTTGAAAAAACAAAGTTTTGGCTTTGTTTTTTTTAATTTTTATTTTGTTAAAAAATTTAAAAAATTGTAAACCTAATTTTTAGCCCTTATCTGTTAGGGGTTAAAAATTGGGTTCACAAAAACCCAAAAGGTTCAAGCTTACCTTAATAAGCAAAATAATAATAAAGGTCGCGTTGCCCGACAAATTCTCTGCTATGGGGGATACTAACCGGGCAATAGAAAACTAAAAAGCAGAGAAAAAAATAAGTAATTAAGTTAACTTCTAAAATTTTGCAAAAGCAAAATTTAGAGGAACAAAATAATAATAGTATGAATAAAAAAATTATTCTTAGCATCAGCGCCATTGCTGCTGTAGCAGCAATTGCTATTAGCGGAACTGTCGCTTATTTCAGCGACACCGAAACCTCAACCGGCAACACCTTCACTGCTGGGACTTTGGATCTCAAAATTGACGGCGGAGATTGGACTGGCGCAGCAGTAATTAATGTTGGTCCAATTAAACCCGGAGATACCGGTACAGCAACTGGTACAATTAAGAATAGTGGAACGATTAACGCCAGCAGCTTGACCTTTACCGTTACTAATCAAACCAGCCACGAAAATGGATGCAATGAGGCAGAAAAGGCTGATGAATCATCATGTGAATCTGATAATTTAGGTGAATTGTGTAGCGCTTTAAATGTAGTTATTAATTACGATGGTGCAGAGAAATACAGCGGACCACTTAGTGACGCAATTAATCTCTCTCTCGGTGCTCTAAATGCTGGAGTTGAGAAAAATTACTCTGTAAGTTATACTCTCCCATCTTCAACAAATAATAGAGTTCAAAGCGATGATTGTGTATTCACAATGACTGCTACTTTGAACCAATAAAGTTGTGAATCAAGGGTTAATTAGAAGTTAAATATTTAAACTGCAAAAGTTTAAACTTAAAGTCGAATTAAAAAACTTATGAAAAAATTAATTACAAGCATTGGAATAGTAGGGATTGTTGCGACGATTGCGGTTGGAGCGACGATTGCCTATTTCAACGACGTGGAAACATCTTCTGGAAACACCATTACTGCGGGCTCATTAAACTTGCAATTAGAATGCCCCGGTACAGAAACCACCGAATCAGCAAGTCTGAATCCGAACTATGGCTATGACACAACCCAGAAGGAACCAAAGGGTTATACTTTGAATACAGAAGATTTGGCAAAATTAGCAACCAGCGATAATAGTCGGTATGACAGCAAGGATAAGTGGGAGAAAAAGAGTTACTCAGATGATGAGTATATTGATTTTGCCTTTCCTGACCTTCCATCTGGAGCCACGAGGGTAAACAGCGTAGTCCTCAAATTCGAGTGGCAACGGGAGAAAGAAATAAACGCTGCCAGATTACAGTTTACCACAGATGGCGGCTCTAATTGGCAAACACACGATCTTTCTCTACCACACGAAAACACAGATGACCTTGTGACGCTTAATCTAAAGGATTACGGTATTGATACAGTTGCCGAGGTTAATAACCTTATTATTCGATTCCAAGCTACGCACAACCCAGCCGGAGCAAAAACCAAGCATAACTGGGTTCAGGTGAATGTTGACTACACCACTGGTTCGCCGGCTACTTGGTGCGAAAACAGTTTGACCGGTCAGTTCAATGTTGCTGGTATTAAGCCGAATGATGTTGGTGTTCCTGCGACAGTCAAATACAAAAATAACGGGAGTGTTGGCGGGAAACTGAAAGTCGGCGTGAGTGGAATTGTAGATAACGAAAATATCCGCTATTCACCGGAAAGCGCGGCTGGAGACACAACAGAAGGGACCGGAGAAATGAGCCAATATTTGCATTTATGGGTTAACGGTATTGACGTCGGTAAATTGGCGAATTTGGCGGCAACTCCCTATGACACCGGCATTACCGTTGCTCCCGGCGCAGAAGGGACATTGACCATTAACTGGTCATTACCCGATGATGCAAGTATCAACCAAGTTCAGAGCGATAGTTCTTTGTTTAACATTGATTTCATTCTGAAACAATAGAACTGAAACAATAGAATCCGTAAGATTAAAAAATTGAAATCTTTTCGGTTGTCTTATGTCTTAATTCCTTGTGTTAGGTGATTTAAATGCCAAGCATAAGACAACTAATAAACCCCCACACCAATTATTTTGGTTTGGGGGTGGCGAAAGGGGATTTTCCCCTACGCCAAATAAGTTTAGAACCAGCTAAATTTAGACTTATTTGGTGTGGGGGTAAAGGAGGAAAAACAAAGGTCAAAAAATAAAATTAAAAAATTCACCCCCTCTTTTAGAGCTCATGCATTATGTCTATATATTGAAAAGCAAAAAAGGTCAGCTAAAGAAAAAAATTCGGCATAGCTTATATGAGCCTTAAAAGACGGAGTAAAAAAATGAACAAAAAAATCTTAATTAGTTTAAGCGTGATTGCTGTTGTTGCCGCTATTGCCGTTGGCGGAACAATCGCTTATTTCAACGACACTGAAACCTCAACGGGCAATACTTTCACCGCCGAAACTTTGAATTTGAAGGTGGGAGATAATGACCCAGCAACTTGGAATTTTCAAGTTGGCGATGTAAAGCCCGGCGATAAAGGCGCGCAAGAGGTTTTAGTAAAAAACACTGGAGGAAATAACGGTTATTTACACATTACTTTTGCCAATTTAATAAATGATGATGTCGATTGTCCGGATCCAGAAGCCGATGTAGATACAACCTGTGGAGCGGGAAAAGTTGGAGAATTAGCTGAAAATTTAGATGTTATTGTTTATCTTGATGAAAACAGCAATGATAATTTTGATTTGGGAACGGATAATTTAATTTATCAAGGAAAAGTGAAAGGAATTTTACAGGGCGATTTGTTTAATTATTTGCTGTTAAGCAGTGTTTCAAAAGATTTGAGAATTGAGTGGAAACTTGATAGTTCAGTGGGCAACATTATCCAGACCGATAAAACTGGATTTAATATTATTTTTGAATTAACTCAAAAAACAAAAGATGATTTGGTGGGAAATTGGCACTTTAACGAAAATGCCGCACTCATTGCTTTTGATTCAGCCCTGACTCCGGCACAAAATGGCAATTTAACCAATGGACCACTTTGGACAACAGGCAAATACAGCCCGGCTTTAAGTTTTGATGGTGGTGACGATTATGTAAATGTTGGCAATGACCCGAGTTTGCAAATTACTTCTGCCATTACTCTGGAAGCCTGGATTAAAACACCTTCTTCATGGAACAAAGATTATCCAACAGTCGTTAGCAAAGCTAATTATTGGAGCGGCGATTGGGATGGCGAATATTGGATTACAATTGGCAGGCCTTATGGAGGAAAAGTAACCTTTACTTTTGCGCCAGCCGGCGGTAATGCCATAGATCACTGGAGCAATAGTTCTCTTTTGCCAAATACTTGGTATCACATAGCAGCCACCTTTGATGATAGCGCTGATAAAGTGAAAATATATATAAACGGAGTATTGGATAAAGAATTCACAGAATACCAAAAACCTGGTGTTACCAATCATCCAGTAAGAATTGGTCAGGGAGGAAATTATCCTTATCAAAACACTTGGTTCAATGGCATTATTGACGAAGTGAGAATTTATAACCGAGTTTTAAGCCCAACAGAGATTCTTGAGCATTACCAAAGAGGAATATAATATGAAAATTTTAAAAGTAATTTATTATATCTTTCTGGTTTTTATTATTGTTGTTACGGTTTTACTGGTTGTTTCTGCTTTCCCTCTTACTGGAAATTATAAGATTTTAACTGTGCTTTCTGGTTCTATGGCTCCCGCAATAAAAATGGGAGGAGTAGTTATAGTAAAACCGCTACCAAATTACAAAATTGGCGATGTGATTACTTTTGGGCCTTACAGTAAAACCAAGCCGCCCATTACCCATAGAATTTATGATATTAAGGTTGTTAACAGCGAACCTGTTTATATTACCAAAGGCGATGCTAATAATGCTCCAGATACCAGAGAGGTTGCCAAAAAAGATATTGTGGGCAAGGTTTTATTCACAATCCCCTATTTAGGTTATGCGGTTGCCTTTGCTAAAAAACCCTTAGGCTTTGCCTTAATTGTTATTGTCCCGGCTGCCACCATCATTATTGATGAAATAAAAAATATCTATAACGAAGTTAAAAAGAAAAAAGAACCAATGATAAACAAATAATTTATGGTTCACAAAGCAATAATAAAAATTTTATCAGTGATATTAATTGTAGGCCTGAACTGGACCGGGCTTTTCGCTGTAATTGAAACCTTCGCCTATATGAATGATACCGAAACCTCTTGGGGGAATATTTATTTAGCCAGCACTTTGGATTTTTCTCTGAGTTCACCAGCCGACTTTGCACCCTCAATTACTCCAAGCGCAACTTCCAGCCGGGATATCTCTTTAATCAAAAATGGCATTTTAGGTTTTCAATACACGGCTTCAACAACCAATGCTACCGGCACGCTTTGTGATTATTTGGATTTAGAAGCTAAATTAGATGGGATTACTGTTTACAATAATCATTTAACGAGTTTTAATTACAATGCCGGCGAATTTTCAACTTCTACTGACGATTGGCAATTTACGGCGACTTTGACCAGCAATGATCCTTCTTTACAAAATCAGACCTGTATTTTTGATTTTGTTTTCGATGGCGTGCAAATCGGGGGTTTGGGTTTTTCTGACCAAGAAATAATTCCAAATACCGTAACCTCGGGCACTTGGGTAGAACCAAATCCGCCAACAACTTCTGGTTATTCGCCTATCGCTGATTCTTATGTTGACCAAGCCCACCCTAATTCCAATTATGGAAGCAATCAAGAACTTCAGATAAGTTCTAAAAATCCTGGGCCAGAAAACAAAAGAGCATTTATTAAATTTGACTTCAATTTCCCAAGGGGTACAACCATTCTTTCTGCAAAATTGAAACTATATATGAAAGACGCTCCCCCCACTAGCCGAATATATGAGGCAAGAAGAGTTTTGGCAAGTTGGAAAGAGAGAGATACCAGTGGTATTGATTGGAATAACCAGCCCAATGCATCTGATAGTCCAACCGATTCTGTTCCCAGCGGTATTACTAATAATGTCTGGCTTTCCTGGGATGTCACTTCCGATGTCCAAAGTTTTGTAGATGGCACTTTCACAAATTACGGGTGGAGATTATCTGATAGCATTGAAAATTCACACCCTACTGCTTACGAAGCAAAATTCCATTCCCGCGATAGCAACGATGCAGATAAAAGGCCGGTTATAGAAATAACATTTAGATCACCAGAAGCAACCACAAGTTATCCTGTCATTAACGAAGTTTATTATGATGTTGGAAGCGAAAAAGGTAGTGATCCCGACAATGAGTGGGTAGAAATTTATAATCCAACTAATGAAATAGTTAATATTTCTGGTTGGAAAATTTGTGATAAGGATGCTTGCGATACCTTACCAAACTCCACGCTTATCCCTGCAAAGGGTTTTGTCGTAATTACCAATAAAGATTCAACTTGGGATAAATGGATTATTCCGTCTGGGGCAGTAAAAATTGTTTTGAATTCGGCAATTGGAAATGGATTAGCAAATGCGGGTGATAGAATTATTCTTAAAAATAATGCTGATGCTATAATTGATGCGATGAGTTATGGAAACGACACGACTTATTTTGAATTAACACCTTCGGGTAAAGGAAAATCTTTAGCCAGAATTGTAAAAGGATATGACACTAACACTGCTACTGATTGGATTATTAACGCCACACCAAATCCGGGAACTAATCCTTCGGTTTATGGGGTGGAAACATTAATCTTTACTTCTTATGGTGTGGCAGTAGCTGGATATGAACCAGTAATAGAAGAAAATGATTCTGATGGGCAAGAAATTTTTGAAAAGGAAACAACTGAACAAAAGCCAACTATTGAAGAAACTTCAAACTCTAATGAAGAAACATCTACAACAACGGAAGAAATAACTACAACCGAACAAGCAACTATAACCGAAGAAAGTTCAGCTAATGAAGAACTTCCTACTGATGAAACCACAGCGGTTGAACCCGCCGAAAGTTCTTCCGACATTCAGGCGGCCGAGGAACAACCGGCCATTGAAGAACAGCCAGTTATTATTCCAGATAATAATTCTAAAGCAGAAGATGTTCCGGCAGATAATGGTGGCGAAGGAGGCGCCGGTGGAAGTGGTAGCGATGGAGGAGGAAGTAATACAAATACTCCAAGTAGTGATGGCGCGAGTTCAGGGAACAGTGCCATTGTTTCGCCAAGTGAATAAATAGAAATATGAACAAAGTAATTAAAACTATTTTTATAATTTCAATCGTTGTTTTGGGCGCAGGAATTTTAACCATTAACTCAGCTCAGGCTCAAACGCCACCAAATATAATAGTGGAAGTTTGGGATGAGGCGATTAATGGTTTTAAACCATTAGCTGGTAACCCCATTTTTAATGTTTCTAATTTCCTGCCAGGAGAGACGAAAACAGAAAGAATCAGAGTGACTAATAATACCTCCCAAAACCAATGGGTGGGGTTGAGGGTGGTTAATTTTGATAGGGGATGTGTGGGCAGTTATTGTTTAGCAGACAAATTATATTTAACCGTGAAGGAAGTGAGTGGTAGCGATTTGTATAGCGGTTCTTTAACTACTTTTTATCAAGCCGGAGAGGTTCCTTTGTCTTTGGTGAACGCAGGAGGCAGCCAAGTTCAGTATGACCTTTCTGTTTATTTTGAAAAAGAAACAGCTGAAAAAGAATATGAAGGCGCCACCGCTCAATTTGACCTTGAAATTGGTTTTTTTACTAAAGAAACGGTTTCCGCAGAACCGTTTGGAGGCGGCGGAGGCGGAGGATATATCCCTCCTATTCCCGGGGTTGTCACCCAGATAATTATTAGCGGACCCCCAACTCTCAACCCTGATTCTGCTACTGTTTCTTTAACCACCGATATTCCTTCTTATTGTCGAATAATTTATGATATTGTTTCCCATTCTGTTTTAGAAAATCCGCCAAATTATGGCTATGCTTTTTCTACTCCCCCCACCAGCACTAAATCTGCTTTCCATAGTATAACCTTAAGCAATCTTGAACCTGCAACAACCTATTATTATCGTGCTGTTTGTTGGGCTTCTCCTCTCAAAATTAGTCAAGAGTATAGTTTTACTACTTTGGGGGTAAAAGCAAAAGAACAAACCCCAAAAGAGACTCAAGAGATTCAAGAGAAAACAACATTTGCCGGAGCAGAAATACCAACAACCGCAAAACCTCCAACCCCAGTAGAAGAAATTAAAAAACCTAAAGAGTCTATTCTCCAAAAAGAGAAAACTCCTGAACAAGAAACAATAGATATGACGCGAGAAGAAGGTGCTACGAAAAAAGATTGGAGCACATTGCTTTTAGCAAGCCTTGGAGAAATCGGAAAAACACCTTGGATGCTAATTTTAATAATTTTCTGTTCAATAGTTTTAATTATAATTGCAATAAGAGAATGGGAATTATTCCGCAAAAAGAAAAAGAATAAATCTTAAAAAATTGGACGCAAAGTTATGCTATACACGCTTGCTCGTTAAGATTATAAAACAAAAACAGCAATTCGTTTTGAGGAATTGCTGTTTTTGTTTTGATTACAAGAAAATGTTTACAGTTATTCTTCTGTTTCTACTTTTTCCAAGTCTTGGGTTTCCACAGCAGTGGCTTTGCAATTTTTAGCTTCCTTTAGAAATTCGCTCCACGCTGTTTTTTCACTCTTTTTCCATTCAGAAAAAGCGGTTTTAACGCTCTGGTGATATTTATTCCAAGCGTTCTTAACTGCTGTCTGTCTTTCTTTGGCATCTGTAATGGACCAAGCAGCCAACAAATCGCTCTTTCTTGTTTCGTAAGCAGCTTGGATTTTAGTACTGTATGCTTTGTAAGCATCTAACAGAGCAGTTTCTCTTTTCTCCACAGCAGTTTTCATACAAGTAATATCAACAGTTATGTCCAAAACCTCTTTTCTCTCCTGTATTAGCCTTTTCAAAAGATTCCTCGTGGCAGGACCAAACTGACCTACGGCGGGCAAACCATGCTCTTTTTGCAGCTTCATTAATGCCTCTTTGGTTTTGGGCCCCAAATAATCTGTAATTTGTAATTCTTGGGGCAAATACTTTAAGTCCTTAAGAATTTGCTGCAACTTTTTCACATATGCATTTCTCACACCCAGTTTTAAGTTTACTTCCGGTACTTCCGCAGTAACAGTGGTAGCAGAGGTAACCAAGGGCACCAATGAATCAGTGGTAGGGTTGGTTGTAGTAACAGAAACAACTTCGGTAGAGGTTGCTACTTGCTGCTCATTTTCTTGAGCCCAGACCATCGCCCCAACACCCAAAACACCCAAAACTGCCAACAAAATTATAATTTCTTTGCGCATAATTAAAATTGATGTTTTTAGAGCCGACCTTTAAAGTTCTATAAAATAATTACTTTTTTAGTATATATCTTTTTTACAAAAATAGTTGTGGATAACTTTACTTTTTGGTGTGCATTTTGCTTTTGGCGTCAATAACAATCAAAGCGTGAAAGTCCTGATATAAACGATAATCTTTTTTCAAATTTTTTTCAAAAAGTTTTTGCAAAAAATGATAATCTAAATGCGGCGATAAAGCATATTGTTTTACCAAACGTTTCGTGTATTCATCTATCACAAAAATGGGTTTGTGCAAAGCATAAAGCAAAATACTATCTGCTGTTTCTAGCCCAATACCTTTTAATTTCAACAATTGCTCCCTTAGCTCTTTAAGTTCTATCTTTTTCATTTTTTCCAAACTGCCGTAATTTTCAATGATAAACTTGGCTAAATTAAATAGATATTGAGCTTTGGCTTGGTAAAATCCCGATGGTTTAATTAAAGATGCTAACTTTTTTACACCCAATCGATAAATATCTCTTAGAGAATTTATTTTTGCTTTCTTTAAATTATGAAAAGACATTTCCACATTGCGCCAATTTGTGCGCTGGGTCAAAATCGCTCCTATCATTACTTGTTCTTTTTCTTTTTGCGTTTTTTTCCTTTTGCACCACAATTGCCAATGCTCCTGAGGAGTTCCGTATTGTTTTTTTAATTGTTGATATAATTTTTCAAAAGTGTTCATAAAAAAAAGTAATTCATAAAAAACAGAGCAAATTACCCGCCAAACCATCTTTTTAATAACTTATACACATTACAAAACGCGATACTGCTATCATCATAACGCAAAAAATAGCGCAACGCAATAAAACCAATTGTACAATTCGAGGTTTACAGATTAGAACCCTCGAAAAAATTAGTAAAATCTATTTCGGTGCGCGCTTAAATTGCTTGATGTGTAGCATTTATATGGTTGTCAAAAAAAATATGGCACGGTATTATAATGTTATAAAAGGTTATGTTCAAATAATCATTAACTAATTTTTTAACTAAAATGTCTAATCAACAATTGCTTGATTATATCAAGCAACAATTGCAAATGGGTATTAGCAAGGAAGAAATTAAAAATTATCTTATTTCTAACGGCTATGGAGCGCAAGATATTGAAAAAGCCTTTTCTGAAATATCAAATACTATTACCCAATCTTCTTATATCTCCCCTTCTCTCTCAAACATTTCTTCCTTGCCGAGCACCAGAGTTCTTTTGAAACAATCGTGGGATATTTATAAAAAAAGAGTGGACTCTTTTTTGGGCATAATGGCAGTGCCTATATTGTTGACGATATTAACTTTTAGCGTCAGCGTGGGAGGCGGATTTTTTCTTGGTTGGTTCTCTTCGCTCGCTGTGCTGTCTGACAAACCAACAAAAGTAATTATGTTTTTGCTTATTTGTTTGGCTGTTTTGTTTTACACCGTTATTTTTCTCATAATCCAAGCATGGGGGCAAACAGCGCTTCTTTATGCCATTAAAGATCATCAGGAGAAAATTGGAGTGGTTGAATCTTACCGACGCGGTTGGCATAAAACAATTTCTTATTTATGGATTTATTGTTTAACAGGGCTTGTTATTATTGGCGGATTACTTCTTTTCATTGTGCCCGGTATTATTTTTGCCATTTGGTTCAGTTTGTCTGAATTTATTTTAATTGGCGAAGAGACAAAGGGAAAAAAGGCTTTGCTAAAAAGCAAACAATATGTAAAAGATAAATTAAAAAGCGTGCTTTGGCGTTTCTTCTGTATGGGTACGATTTCTTTTATTATTTCCTTGGCGTTAGGTCTTGTTTGCGCTTTTATTTGCAAAATATTAAAAACTCCTTCTTTTATGCAAGATATCGGTTATTTTGTGAGCGGCTTGTTTTTAACTCCCCTCATAATGATTTATCAGTTTTTAGTGTATCGCTATCTGAAAGAGATTAAAGAAAAAAATACGCTTTTGGAGCAAACCGCAAAGACTTCTGAAAAATCTTTACCATAAATTTACATTTATAAAAAATCTCTGCAACCGCAAACTCCGCCTTGAGGGCGGAGTTTGCGGTTGCAAAAAATCTTTTTTTATTGTGCGCTAATCGCAAAAATTGCTTGTGAAAAAATAGCATTAATGAATGATTAAAAAGATGCAAACCAAAAATATCAAACAAACAGAATCTTCCCAAGAGTCAATGATAGAAAAAGAAAAAATGAAATCGCGCGCTTATAGTTTGCGGGACGCTGCTTATGTAAGCGCCACTATTGGTTTTGGCGATAATTATATTACCGCTTATGGTATTGCTCTTAATGCCTCACCTACGGCTATTGGCTTATTAAACTCCCTGCCTAATTTAATTGGTTCTTTTTTGCAAATTTACACCTCCAAGCTAATGCGCCGCTTCTCGCGCAAAAAAATTATTTCTATTGCCACGCTTTTGCAATCACTCATATGGATTCCTATCATTCTGGTATCGTTGCTGTTTGTGTATAATAGCAAATCTGCGCCTGTTTTTTTGATACTATTTTACACGCTTTATGCTGCTTTTGGCAATATCGCCGCTCCGGCGTGGGCAAGCTGGATAGGAGATTTAGTGCCTCCCAAAGCCATTGGTAAGTTTTTTGGAAAAAGAAACAGTATTGCCAGCGTCTCTACTCTAATCGCGATGATTCTTGGAGGTTTAATTCTGGATGTTTTTAAAAAGGTTTTTGTGTTCAAAGAAGCGCAAGGCATTTTTCTGGGATTTGCTGTTATTTTAATGCTGGCGATGATATGTCGTTTAATTTCCAGATATTATCTTCTTTTGCAATACGAAGCGCCATTTAGATTTGATGAAAATCATTATTTTTCTTTTTGGAAATTTCTTAAATTAGCTCCCCAAAGAAATTTTGGCAGATTTACCATCTTTGTGGCTTTAATGTTATTTACCACAAATATAGTGGGGCCATTTTTTGCTGTTTATATGCTCAAAGATTTAAATTTTTCTTATTTGCAATTTATGCTTGTTAATGTATTTGGCGCAATTGCTACTTTTCTATTTATGCCTTCGTGGGGAAGGTTTAGCGATAAATATGGCAATATTAGTGCTATAAAAATTACCAGTTTAATAATTCCCCTTATTGGTTTTTTGTGGCCTCTTTCTGTTTTAATACCTCTCCCCTACCAATTTTATTTTTTATTATTCGTTAATTTTTTTGCTGGTTTTAGTTGGGCTGGATTTAATTTGGCAGCAGGAAATTTTCTTTATGATGCCACTTCGGCGCAAAAAAGAAGCTTGTGCTTTGCTTATTCCAGTGTTTTAAACAGCGTGGGGGTTGTAGCGGGAACAAGTTTGGGCGCTTTTTTAATTTCCCATTTAAAAATTAGTTTTTTAAATATTATTATGTTTGTATCGTTGTTATCAGGAGCAACAAGGTATGTAGTAGCGGGCGCAATGGTTCCAAAACTTAAAGAGCCTGGGATAATTGAACACAAACCTACCTGGAAAGCATTACCGCTTTTTAGCCAAATTTCTTCTTTGCCGCTTTATTTTCAAAATATTTTTCCCAAAAAAGCAATAAAAATTTTCCCGCGCATTTTTCAGGGCTTAAAAAAGAAAAGATTAAAAAAGCAAAAAATTTCAGAAAAAGAAAACTTCAAAAATTAACAAACAGTTTCACAAAGAGTTCTCTGCGCCCTATTCTCTATGTTCTCTATGCCCCAAAATCCTGTTCTATAAACAAGCATAAGGTTTATAAAATTTGCCCGAAAACGCACACTCCGCCCCTGCGGGGCGGAGTGTGCGGTGAAAAAATTGCGCAATACGGGCTTTATTGTGATTTCCACAAACCGTGCACATTACAATATTCTCTGGCAATAACATCTTTTGCTTGAAGAGAAAACTGTGCTTGAGGAAGGTCCCCCGGATTTAAAAATTGTCTTTGAGCCGCTCCATCTGCTATAATTTCTATCCATTCAATATAATGTTCTTTTTCCATAGGGTGCTCCACAGAACCCACTTTTACCTTTACGCCGTTTTTATCTTGCTCTATCACAGGAATATGTTTTTCTTTTCCTATCTCTTCTGTTTTTTCCTCTAACAACTCCATTGGCTGGCCGCAACAAACCAACTCCCCTCCTCCCACATGCAATAGCTCCACAATGTTACCACAGATATTGCACTTGTAAATTTGATTTTGTTGCATCATATTTTATTTTATTCTTTGGTTAATATTGGCATCTTACTTCAAAATAACTTTGGGGATGCCTGCAATTTGGACACTCTTTGGGCGCCTCTGTGCCAAAATGCACATAGCCGCAATTACGACAAACCCACATTACTTTTTCTTTTTTTCTGAACACCTCTTTTTTTTCTAAATCATTAAGCAATCTTTGATAGCGTTTTTCGTGCTGCTCTTCCACTTCAGCCACTTCAGTAAAAAACTTTAGAGCGTCCAAAAAGCCCTCTTTTTTTGCTATTTGGGCAAATTCCGGATACATAGCAGTATGCTCATAGCGCTCGCCCTCAATTGCCATTTTTAAATTTTCTTTTGTGTCGTTCCATTTGCCTAACAATTTCCAGATTACTTTGGCATGCTCTAATTCGTTTTGGGCCGTTTCTTCAAAAACTGCTGCAATCGCTTCAAAACCTGCTTCTTTGGCTATCTTGGCAAAATAGGTATATTTATTTCTGGCTTGCGCTTCTCCCGCAAATGCTTTCCATAAATTTTCTTCTGTTTGAGAACCCTTTTTAACTGGTTTTGGGTCCGAAACCGTAAGCGGATCTTTGAACGAATTTTTTTTGTTTTGTTTTGCCATAGCTTTATGAATTTGCGCACTGCAACCAATTCGCTAATGAAAAATTTAGAATTGATTGTTAGTTTCCATCAACTGCATCAAAATCAGTTGATAGTTTTTGACCTTTTGAATGCTCTTTTGAAGAATCTTCTAATAATTTATATCGCTTTGTATTCTTTTCTTTCATGAAATTCATGCTGTTTGGCTGCGTTCCATTGCTGCACAGGCCTATAATAACCCACTACCCTTGAATAAACTTCGCAAGGCTGATAATTGGTTAGGGACGGATTTTTGGAAAAACATTCTTTGCACTTAAAAACATTTATTTTTTCCTTTCCTGTATCATAAGTTAACTCTAAGCCGTCTTGAATTTCTGCTCCACAATCCCAACACAGTGGCTTATTTTTGACATTTTCGGCAAATACCATAAAAGTTAATTTGGTAATTTTGAATATAGCCGACCTTTATTTTTTCTTTGGGCAAAAAATCACTGCTCACGCTTAAATCAAAAATTTTATGACATTTTTGGCAAATAAAATGACTGTGCAAACAAGTATCACCGTCAAAATAACTCACATCATAAAGAATTTCCTGAATCTCCCCCTTTTCTTTTAATGCCTTTAAAATACGATAAACTGTGCCTAAACTAATTTGGGGCAACTGCTTTTTAACAGCTTTGTAAATTTCTTGCGCGCAGGGGTGGGTTTTTACTGATTTTAAATATGCCAAAATAATTTTCTTTTGGCTGGTAAGCCTTTCTGCTTTATGGTTTGTTTTGTTCTTTTTATAATTCTTATTAGTAGTCATTCTCAGTTAAACTTTATTCTTATTTTATTATCAAACAATACGCTTGTCAACAACGTTTCTGTGGAAAAACAAACTTGCCCAACCCAATAGATAAATGCGCTCGGCCGGGGCGGGCATTCCCCTTCCCCGTCCCCCCTTTTCTTTCCGCCCGCCCTCTCTTTCACTTCTGCTATTTATTTTAGTGCTTCTTTTAATTTATCGCGAACGGCGTTCAATAAATCTTCGGATGTCACAAAAGTGGGGTCAGTTTTATAGTTGTGTGCATAAAATTTATCTTCAAACACCATATTCATAAATATTTTTGGTTTGGCATAACGCGGAATGAAATGCCCGTGCAAATGTCGAGTCTCGTTTCCTAAAAATGAGTAGTTAAACCAGTCTGGTTGAAATACTTTTTTCGTTGCTTGCTTTAAATCACGCAGGACTAAAAACAGTTCTAATTGTTCTTCTGGTGTTGCATCGGTTAAATCAAGCGCATCTTCGCGTTTACACCAAACAACACAACGACCCAAATAACCTTGATTAGAATGAACATAAATAGCCCAGTGTTTATATTCTTTAATTAAATTTTGCAAAAAATCCTCACGCATAGTCAGCATTATTTTGTTTTTGGTTCAAATTGAATAATCTGAAAACCATATTTATCAACTGCTTCTTGTGGCCAAAAATTTTGACCCTTGGTTTTAAAGATATAAGTAGCAATCACTTCAACTGTGCGGCCCGTATATTCTTTCTTATTGTTATCCCATTCTTCTAAAACCAGAGTATCTCCCTCCTTGACTTCAAAATCAGCAAGGCGCAGTTCAAACTTTTTCTTTCCAGAAATAATCTTTTCAAAGTGTTCAGGCCAAACTTTTTTATGGATGGTAGCCATATTATTTAGTAATAATCAAAATCTTAGAAATTGTTGTATATGTTTTCTTTTTAAAACTGATTAAAACTGAAAACAATTTTATTTTTATTTTGGAACTGGCAGACCTAATTTTTCTAATGGTAAATATTGAAAATAATATTGGCAACCAACTGAAATAACATAATCAAGAACATCTTTATATTCCGGTTTTCTAAACCAATCGCTAAGAATATAAATATATTCGACTTCAATATTAAGTGGGGCCATCAGTTTTTTGTATTGTTTTTTCTTAAAGTCGCAAGTTTGTAATTTCTCATCAACTGAGCCGGTAACCTCTTGATATTTCATTTCAATTACAAATAAAGTGTTTTTTACAATAACGTACAACGCCTCGTCTGGCAGCAATTTTTTTGAAATTATTTTTTTATAATCAACGCCTTGGGATTCTAAAAATTTATAAAGACCATTCTTGCGATAGCTTCTTGCAACTTCCTTACCGAGGTAATATACAACATTGTTTTTTACAGAATATCCTTTGGCGTTACTAAGAATGGATAGAATATCCCTACCCTTTTCAAATTTTAAACCGGTAATTGTATTCCCTCCGCCAAATCCTTTTTTCTTCATATATTTTTATATTTTAATTTATTTCTTAAATTTCGCTCTAATTCCTCAAAACGTTTGATTGATAAATCTAAATATTTCTTTTCCGTATCAATGCCGATAAATTTTCTCCCCAGAAGATAAGCAGCGATTCCAGTGGTTGAACTGCCGGTAAAGGGATCTAAAATTAAATCACCTTTATTAGTAGAAGCAAGAACAATTCGCTTCAATAATTCTTCTGGTTTTTGCGTAGGATGTTTACCGAATTTTTTTTCTATTAATTTAGGTGTACTAATTGCCCAAACAGATCGCATTTGCGAATTTGGTTTTTTAAGAAAATCTTCTGGCCAGTTTCCTGTTTTCATTAAATTGTAATTAAAAATATGTTTAGCCTTTTTGTTTTTACGTGCCCATAGTAAAGTTTCGTGACTTGCTGTGAAAAAACGACAACTTAAATTGGGAGAAGCGTTGGGTTTAAACCATACAATATCGTTAAGCAAATGAAAACCAGCCAACTCCAAAGCAAATCCGCATTGATAAATTGAATGATATGTCCCACTAATCCAAATTGTGCCATGAGGTTTTAAAACTCTTCGGCATGCTTTAATCCATTTTAAATGAAATTCAAAATTCTTTTGCGTGCCATTACTTAAATCCCAATCGCCTTTTTTTACACTTACCATTTTCCCGTTTTGGCAGGTAAAACTACCGCTTGAGAGAAAGTAGGGTGGGTCAGCAAAAACCATATCAATAGAATTTTCAGGCAATTCGGGGAGAACGTCTAAACAATTTGCATGATAAAGTTTAAATTGTTGCCTTTCGTAATATGGTTTTAGCATATAAATTTTTTATAGAAAGCCTGTCTTAGATAAATTTTTAATAATTTTATTTTTTCTATGGCACCGAAATATTTTAAAAATTTCTTATTTTCATCATAAACTTCAAAACCATAAATACCAAAACCTAAATCGTTCATAATCGTTAATATCATAAGTTTTCCTTATCTTGTATTTATCACTAAAAATTATAAGATGTTTTTCTTTCCAATTATTCAAATTTAAATCGTTTATTCTTGGCATAGTTTTATTTTACCTCATCTTGTTAATTATTTCTATTCCTATGGGGCAATGATCTGACCCCCTCATTTCGGAAAAAATAAAAGCGTCTTTGAGACGCGGCGTTAATTCTTTGGCAACAAAACTATAATCTATTCTCCATCCTAAATTGCGCTGTCTGGCGTTAGCCATATATGGCCACCAAGTATAATAAGCTCCTTCTTTATGAAATTTTCTGAAAGCATCTATAAACCCCAAACCAATTATCTTATCAATTTGTTTTCTTTCTTCTAAAGTAAACATAATATTATTCTGGTTTTGTTTTGGTCTGGCTAAATCAATCTCCTGATGAGCAATATTAAAATCTCCTATTAATATTATATTCTTGCTTCTCTTTTTGAGATTTCTTAAAAACTTCAGAAGACAACTATAAACCTCTAATTTATAACCAAGATTTTCTTTTTGCCTTCCGCCATGGGGCATATAAAGATTAATTAAAACAAAACCAGGATATTCCAGTTGCAAAATTCTGCCCTCCTCGTCAAATCTATCCAAGCCCAATTTATCTTTTATTTTTAAAGGCTTTTGTTTAGTATAAACTGCCACCCCCGCATAACCTTTTTTAACGGCTTGGTTAAAATAAAAATAATAATCTTTTAACTGAAGTAAATCGCTTGGAATTTGCTCTCTTTGTGCCTTAATTTCCTGCAAACAAACAATATCCGCTTTGTGCGTTAACAACCAATGCAAAAAATTCTTTTTATAGATTGACCTAATTCCATTAATATTCCAAGAAATAATCTTCATTATTTGAATGATAACAAAAATTGGCTGTCTGTCCTGAACAAAATCCGAACTTTTTTCAAAGAAAATCCTGATGCTGATTTCTGAAAAATTACGCTCGGGCGGGGCGGGCAGGAAAGGGGGCAAGGGGGAAGGAATGCCTGCCCCGCCCTCGCTCCCACTTCCGCCCGCTGTGCGGGCGCGCCGCCGCTGAACTTATTATATATACAAAAATAAAAAACGGGGCGCAACGTTTTTCTCGCCCCGTTATTAAAGAACTTCTTTTTGTAACCAGTGTATCGCTTTTTTAAGAATTGGCTCTTGTTCCTCGCCAAAAAAGGAAAGTATTTGAGAAGCAATTCTTTGCCAATTTTCAATCTTGTTTTTGAGTTTCACTATTGTTACCAAAGCAGCCCTTTTCAGCCAAACATTTTTAGATTTTGCCCAAGTATCTAAGCTTTTTATTTCTTTTGGTGAATGTGTTAATACTTTTGCGACGACTTCGCCACTTATCGTATCACAAGTTGCCCAATTATCAATGTAATCTTTAATCAATTCTTCAATTTCAGAAATACTTATCTTTTCCTCAGTTTTAAGAAAAAGGTCCAAAAGAAATATGCCAGCCATTTGATTCTCAAACACTTTTGTTGACATCAACTCTTTGATAATCTCTGGCCACTTTTCTTTTGAAAATCGCTTGAAATATTCTTTAGCAATTTTTCTAATCTCTCGGACTTTCACTCCATAGGAAACAACCTCTTTGCCAATTAATCTATTTCGTCTCTGTGCGAATTCTCTTTCTCCTGATTTCTTTAGATCCTTATCAATAAGAATAGAAATTTTGTTACTTAAATTTGCCATAGATTGTCACTCCTTTTAAGTTATTAATCCCTGTGTCCTCCTCCAATTCATTTTCAATCTCTACACCTTTCTCTTTTAACAATTTATTTAATTCGCTAGACCGAAGGAACCATAAACTTCGAGTATTGGTTTTGGTAAAAGTAGTTCTACCTCGAGTATCCCTTATGATATAAAATTCTTCCCAGATGTATCCGTTCAATTCCTTTCTTAATTCCATCCGATTTAATCTCACTAGAAAGAGAAAACCCTTTACGGCGCTATCGATACTAAGGATTTCTTTATCAAGATTATCTTTATTAGCTACCATAAAATCAAATACTAAGAGTTTAGGACCTTTTGGATTTAAAGCTTTTTTCGCATAATCTAAAACCTTTTCTAAATCAAACAAAGCAAATGAGAGGTGTTTAGCGAGGACCAAATCAAAGCGTTCTTTAAGGAATGAAGGGATTCTTTTGAGTATATCTCCTTTTACTAATTCAACGTCCTTATCTTCTTGAAGAGCTGTTTCTCTCGCGTACTCTAGGATCTTATCATCTATGTCTAGACCTACACAATTATATCCAAACTTTTTTAAGAATTTAAGATAGCGACCGGCACCACACCCTATTTCTAATGTATTCTCCGCTTTATAGTTCTTTCCTTTAATCCAATTATTTATTCTGTTTGCATCACTTTCATAGTCGAAAACTTGTAAATGAAAGGTGTCCCATGTAAGCTTCCAATACAATGATTTTACTTAATAGGTAAAGCCCATGCATCTATCCAGCTTTGCGGAAATTGAACACCTAGAAGGTAACCGAAAGCGATGAATTGTCCGTGATGTAAAGTTTCGTGTCTTATCAAAAGTTCTACAACACCAAATTTTGGCACTTCTGTCCCAAAAACTGAAACTTTTTCTTCCCAGTTTTTTACCTTACTTACTGCTTCGCGAAAACTTTTATCACATGCGATAAGAAACTGCTTTAATTCTTCCTTTGCTGTGGCAATAATTTTTTCTGATTCGAAAGTTAAGCCTGTGACTTTTCCCATATCGGGCTTTTCTCCTTTTAGAACAGCTGCGGGGCTTGGATTCGAACCAAGATAAATAGCTCCAAAGGCTACTGTCCTACCATTAGACGACCCCGCAAAATGAAAATAAATAAACAACACAATAATCAATACTTAATCATTTTCCAAAGCAAATGTCAACCACGGCTAATTCAAGAGGCAGTTGAACAAAAGAAGTATACTTCATTTTATTTTCAGCATCCAAAAAGCGCTCAATGATATCCTTAAGTTGTTGTTCGGAAAAACCAGCGGTTAATGCTTTTAAGCGCTCTATTTCTTCATTGGTTAACGATAAAAGCAAATCGCTTTGATAATCAGGGCTGATTTTACAAAAAAGAATTTCGCGCAGATATTCCAGCACATCTTTTGCAAACTCGCGCAAGTCCACAGCCGAAAAGCGCAGTTCATCTAATAATTCAAAAGCGGATTTGGCATCTTTGTTGATTAGATATTGCAAAAACTGCAAAACCACTTTTTTGTCCGCTACGCCTAAAATTGCCTGCACGGTCTGCAATTTTAATGCTTCTTTGGGGCTGGAAAAACTCACCACCTGATCCAGTAATGTTTCTGCATCTCGTAAAGAACCGCTGGCTTTTAAAGCAATTAAACGCAAGGCAGGCTCTTCAAATTTTATTTTCTCCTCATTAAGAATATATTTTAACCTATTAATAATTTCATCTAATTTCAGTTTGCGAAAAATAAACTGCTGACATCGCGATTGAATAGTGGGAATCATTTTGCGCAATTCAGTGGTGGCTAAAATAAAAATCGCATGACTGGGCGGTTCTTCCAATGTTTTAAGCAAGGCATTGGCTGCTTCTTTGGTTAATTGGTGAGCCTCGTCAATAATAAAAACCTTATATTTTGATTTGACGGGTTTAAAACGAATCCCCTCTTTCAGCTCTCTGATTTCATCTATTCCTCTATTGGAGGCAGCATCAATTTCAATAAGGTCAACGGCATTGCCCTGATTGATTTCCACACAAGAAGCGCATTGGTTGCAGGGTTCGTATTCGCCCTCCTTGCGATTTTGGCAATTCAAAGCCTTGGCTAAAAGACGCGCCATTGATGTTTTACCACAACCATGAAAGCCAGCAAACAAATAACCATGACCAATAATATTGCGCCCAATAGCATTGGTTAGTGTTTGCACAATGGCTTGTTGACCTACCACCTCGCTAAAAGTCTTGGGTCTGTATTTTCTGTATAAAACCAGATTTTGCATAAATTTGTTTAAAACGCTTTTTCTTATCCTACCAAAATTTTCAAGGAAAATCAAAACCCCCAACAGGGAAGCCGCACCCCAATTCTATTGCTGATAATGCAAAAAAAGGTATAATGAGAAAAAGCAAGAAAAAATAATGAAGCGATTAAAAAAACGCTAAAGAAATTATAAATTATGCTTAAATTATACAATACTTTATCTGGCAAAATAGAGATTTTTACCCCGCGCCAAAAAAAGAAAGTAAAGATGTTTGTTTGCGGGCCCACGGTTTACGATTATGCGCACTTAGGCCATAGCCGCACCTATGTGATTTTTGATATGTTTGTTAATTATTTAACACATTTGGGCTTTGATGTTTTTTATTTGCAAAACATCACGGATGTTGACGATAAAATTATCCAAAGAGCCAAAGAAAAAAATATAAGCCCCAAAATTTTAGCTAAACAGTTTGAAAAAGAATATATGGCAGATATGAAAACTTTGCAAATAAAATCTGTGAAAAAATACGCCCGAGCCACCCAGCACATCAAAGAAATTATCAGCCAAGTGGAACGGCTTTTGGCAAAAGGATTTGCTTATAAAACAACTGACGGCATTTATTATGATGTTTCTAAATTTAAACCTTATGGCAAATTATCAAAAAGAATCGGTCACATAGCCGAAGCCAGTTTTTCGCGCATTGATGAAAGTGTGGCAAAAAAAGATAAAGCGGATTTTTGTTTGTGGAAGTATGCAAAAAGCGAAAATGCATCTTCTCACCACTTACTGCAAGAGGGCGCAACCCAATACGAGCCATCTTGGCCCAGCCCCTGGGGCAAAGGCAGGCCGGGCTGGCACATTGAAGATACAGCCATCACCGAAAAATACTTTGGGCCCCAATATGATATTCATGGCGGAGCCAGAGACCTTATCTTTCCCCACCACGAGGCAGAAATCAGCCAAATGGAGGCAATTTCTGGCAAATCCCCTTTTGTTAAATACTGGATGCATACGGGCTTTTTAACTGTTAATGGTCAAAAAATGTCCAAATCTCTGGGAAATTTTATTACCATCAGGGATTTTTTAAAAACAAATAGCGCCTCTCTTTTGCGATTTCTTATTTTTTCCAGCCATTACCGCTCCCCTATTGATTTTCAAGAATCAACTGTAAAACAAGCAAAAGCGAGTTTGGAAAAAATACAAGATTTTGCCCAACAAATAAATTTAATGACATACTCTCCAAAATCCAAATCATTAGTTTCCAAACACCAACGTTTGCCTTTTATAAAACAAAACATTTCTGATTTCTGGAGAGCATTAGAAAATGATTTTAACACACCCAAAGCCAAAGCGGCTTTATTTAAAATGATAAACAGAGCAAATGAAAAAATATCGCAAAACCAGCTATCAATCAATGATGCCAAAACAATCTGGAATTTTCTGCAAGATATAAATAAAATTTTTCTCTTTTTGGATTTGCAAAAAAAATCACCTAAACAATTAATTCCCCCAAAAGTGCTTTTGTTGGTGGAGCAAAGAGAAAAATATCGCAAGGCTCAAAACTGGCAAAAAGCAGACCAAATACGCCAAGAAATTGCAAATCTGGGTTTTGCTATAAAAGACACGGCCAACGGGCCTATCATTAATAAAGTTTTGAGCAAGCGCTCCCAAGAATAATCACAAACCTAACATTCAAAATTTTTTGCGCGCAAATAATTTCTTTATTTTTGGGCATAAAAAGCAGAAACCGCAAAAATGCTGAGATTGCTCCCTTTTGTAATTTAATTTTGTAATTTCAAATTAATTCAATTTATTACAATTTTGATGCGATCGCATCAAAGTTGTAATAGAGAAAAAAGCATTTTTCCTGCCAAATCTAATTGCCAAAATAATTACCAAAAAGTGTATAAAAGTATGCGTATTTCGTAATTCAAGCTATTTTAACATTGAAAGTAGTAGTGCAAATTTAAAATTGGAACTAACACTACAGATAGCCATATCTTAATAAGGAAAAACACAAAACCCCAGCCCTCACGGGGCGGGGGTTTATGGCTAAAATAAAAAAGAGTATTTCTCAAAAATTTCTTGAGAAATACTCTTAATTTATTTTATTTTTTATTTACCTCCTTTTTGTCCCAAAGAGCTTTTAGCTCTTTGATATTTTGAACATTCGGCCTACCCAAATCTTCCCACCTCCTCTGCCAATATCTATCTCTTTGAAGAATATATTCTCCAAAGACTAAAAACAGTAAAAAAGCGAAAATAATAAAAGATATTATCGAGTCAAACATTTTTCCTCCCTCCACCTTTTTGCCACAGGGCAATCCTTGCAAGGATTGCCCCTCCAAAGATTGCAGTCAAAACACTCCGCAGGCCCCTGCCAGTACGAAGCGTGTTTAAGCTCATACAGCATTAAACACACACTAGTTATATAAAACATAACAATAGGAATAATCAAAACCATCTTAAACCCTCCTTTTAAAATATTATAAAAAGAACCACGTCGTTAAATATAACAAAAATAAACTAAACAATCGACTGTGCTCCCCTTCTCCGCCGCTCAAGAAAAACAATATTGTTTTTTCCATTCTGATATTGACTTTCTTTATTCGCTAAAGAATGAACTAATAAATTATTTTGCTCTGCCCACGCAAAAATACACAGCTGTTGTGTAACACAAAATGCATCACAGTTTGAACAAAATTTTTCATAGAATTCTTCTTCTCTCATATTATCCCCTCCTGATTTTTAAAGTACAAAAAAACCGCCTTTTTAGGCGGGTTTTGTTTTGTTAAAACACAAAAATTGATAAAAATAAAATTTTACCAATTTTTGTATTTTACCAATCATAACCATAGAGAAACTAAAAATTTAAATTAACTAAATAATAATCTAAAATCCTGTGCAGGGTCAGAGCTCGGATATTTAGGAGGTAACCCAGTTAGGAGGTAACCGTTAGGAGGTAACCGTTAGGAGGTAACCGAGTTAACTCCTAATAGGAGTTAACTCGGTTACCTCCTCTATAACTCGGTTACCTCCTCTAGTCTAGTCTAGTTAACTGGGTTACCTCCTCTATTCCTCTATTAACTCCTCTATCCCTCCTCGGTTCACCCATATTCGCAGTTGGCATTATGAGCCTAAAATTCGCAAATTAGCATTATATTTTTGTTGATTTGCTCAGCATAACTCCTTTCATTGACACTGTCAAGTGAAAGGATTAAAATGATGGCAAGAATAAAAATATGGCAAATAGCCAAAGCATAAATAAACTGCCTCCCCAAAATATTGAAGCAGAGAAATCACTGTTGGGCTGTTTGATGCTTGACCCTAACGCAATTTATAAAGTGGCAGATTTTTTGCAGGAACGAGACTTTTATAAAACCCCTCACCAGTTTATCTATGGGGTAATGCTGGAACTTTTTGAAAAAAGAGAACCAATTGATTTATTAAGTGTTTCAGCGCGTCTTTCTGCCAAAAACAAATTAGAAGAAATAGGTGGCGTTAGTTATCTGGCTGAACTTCTTAACACGGTGCCCACTGCCAGCCATATTTTACACTATGCCAAAATTGTCCAAGACAAGAGAATTTTAAGAGACTTAATCTCAGCGGGCGATGAAATCACTAATATAGCCTATCAGGAAAATGAAGATATAGAAATTTTGTTGGATAAAGCGGAAAAAAGAATTTTTTCTATTGCCCAAAAATCTCTTTCTCAATCATTTACACATATTAAAGATACCCTGGAAGAAACGTGGCAAAGAATAGATGAACTCTCAAAACAAAAAGGCGGTTTAAGGGGTATTCCCACTGGTTTTAAAAGTTTAGACAATCTGTTAGCAGGCCTGCAACGTTCTGACCTGATTATTTTGGCGGCACGACCCAGTTTAGGCAAAAGCGCCTTGGCAGTTGATATTGCCCGCAATGTGGCTTGCAAATATAAAATACCGGTAGGGATTTTTAGTTTGGAAATGAGTAAAGACCAAATTATTGATAGGCTAATTTCTGCTCAAGCAGATATTGATTTGTGGCGCATCAGAACAGGTCGCTTGTCTGATCAAGGCCCGGATAATGATTTTGTAAGAATTCAAAAAGCAATGGCAGAATTAGCCCAAGCCCCGCTTTATATTGACGATGTTTCCAGTAGTAATGTTATTCAGATGAGAGCAATGTCTCGCAGATTAGCAACAGACAAAGGCTTGGGGCTTTTAATTATTGACTATTTACAGCTTATGGAGGGCAGAGGCAACACGGATAATGTTGTGCAGCAAGTAAGCGAAAATTCCAGAGCCCTCAAATCATTGGCTAAAGAATTAAATATCCCGGTGCTGGTTTTGAGCCAGCTTTCGCGCGCTGTTGAACACAGAATGCCTCCTATCCCCCGCTTATCCGACCTGCGCGAAAGCGGTTCAATTGAGCAAGATAGCGATGTGGTAATGTTTATTTACAGAGAAGATAAGTATAAGCCAAACACTGAACGAAAAAATGTAGCAGAAATTATTATTGCCAAGCACAGAAACGGCCCGGTGGGAAAAGTAGAATTATATTTTGATGAAACCCGCGTTACTTTCCGCGATATGGAAAAAACAGAATATACGCCCGCAGAATCAGAAGAAGAAAGTATTATATAATGCTCATCTGTGAATGACTATGCGAATGCCACAAAGCGAATGCCACAAACATAACAACATCATAACAACATAATGCTAATAATGCGAACTGCGAATAGGAGGGAACAAAGGAAGGACCACGGAAGGAACGAGGAAGGAAGAGGAGGGAGAGAGGGGGGAACCGGAGGAGGGAGAGAGGGGGGAACCGGAGGAGGGAGAGAGGGGGGAACCGGAGGAGGGAGAGGGGGGGGAGCCGGAGGAGGG
>Ga0078972_1002681_pt1 | contig 57509 bp, 56 predicted proteins | sample YelNatPaOPGAMG01_FD_67568 | JGI IMG/M metagenome (GOLD analysis project Ga0078972, IMG submission 67568) | Hot spring thermophilic microbial communities from Obsidian Pool, Yellowstone National Park, USA - OP-RAMG-01 (SPADES assembly) (version 2) | ecosystem: Environmental > Aquatic > Thermal...
GAGGAGGGAAGGGGGCAAAGGTCCCAGTGTCGGGGTTGGACAGGGGGTGCGTCAAGGTTTGGATCCTAGTAGAGGGGGGGCCAGAAGCCTAAATGCCAGGCGAAAATCTGAGCCTCCCCCTGGATCAAGTTCTCCCCGCTTAGGGAATGGGTGGGCCCCCCGTCTGATCGGGGTAGAGGCGGGAGGTCGGGGCCCTGGGAGGGGGGAAAACGCGGCGCGGATGACAGGAGAGGGACGCGTGGGGATTGTGCAGGGGTACAAGAGTCGATTCTTGCTGGATGAAGACGGGCAGGTGCTTCCCACCCATTCGGTTTCCGCGGGACTGGATTATCCGGGGATTGGACCGGAACTTGCCTACCTCGGGGAAACGGGGAGGATCGAGTTCACTACCGCCACCGATCGGGAAGCGATCGAGGCGATGGATTTCTTTGCCCGTACCGAGGGAGTCCTCTTCGCATTGGAGTCCGCCCACGGCGGGGCCGCTGCTTTGCGCCTCCTTCCTACGTTCCCACAGGATGCGGTAGTGGTGGTGAACATGTCGGGAAGGGGCGACAAGGATCTATTCATCACGGCCCGGGAACTGGATCGGGAACGGTGGAGGGAGTTCCTCCACCGGGAAGCGGCCTCCTTAGGCGGTTCGGTAGGAGAACCGGAAGGAGGGGCGGTTCCATGAAAAAGCTTATGTGTCATCTGGTTTCCGGCTATCCGACGATGGATCTTTCCAAACAGGCAGCCGCCGGGATGGTGGAGGGGGGCGCTTCGTACCTGGAGGTGCAGTTTCCCTTTTCGGATCCTACGGCGGATGGGAAACGGATCCAGGAAGCCTGCGTGAAGGCGTTGGAAGGGGGCTTCACTGTAGGGGAAGGTTTCCGGATGGTAAAGGAGCTGACCCGAACCTATCCGCAGGTTCCCCTCTTCATCATGAGTTACGCCTCTCCGGTGTTCCGCCGGGGGATCTCCTGGTTCCTCGATCAGGCGAAGGAGGCGGGAGCGACGGGGTTGATCGTGCCGGATCTTCCCTTCGACCAAGACGAAGGGTACTACCAGGCGGCCTGGGACAGGGGGTTGCATCCCGTTTCGGTGGTGGTTCCCACGATGGATCCCCGGCGGTTGGATCGGCTTCTATCCCTCCTTCAGGCCCAGGGGGAATCGTACGTATATGTGGCTCTTCGTACGGGGATCACGGGGGATCCGACGAACCTTTCGGAGGAGAGTCTTTCCTTTCTGAAAGCCCTGGCAGGGAAGGGTCTGAAGCTCCTGGCCGGTTTCGGTGTTTCTTCTTCGGCGCAGGTGGAGGCCTTGAGCCCGTACGTGGAGGCTGTGGTGGTGGGTAGTTACCTCGTGGGGATCATCCAGAAATGGGCGTCGAGCCGGACCGCGGGATCCGCGCCGGTAGGCACATTCTCCCCTGAAAGGGGCGTATCGTTAAAGGAAGCATCGTTAAAGGAAACAGTAGCCCGGGCAGTAGCGGAGCTCTTACTGCCCGCTTGATCCCACCCTTTTAGCTGATTCCTTTTATTCTTTCTTCTTGATGGTTGCCTTTACCGAAGAGCCCAGTTGGCGAAGGCCGCTGGTGTCTCCCTTGATTTTCCCCAGAGGAACACCTGGAGATGCCATCCGGGGACGGGCATCGGAACTGGCAGGAGTAGGACCGAAGAAGATGCAGAAGGCATTTCCCGGCGGCCAGAAGGCGATTTCCCCCACTTCGTACAGATCCCTTAGAGTGGCATCCTCCTTCACGGGAGCGCTGCAAGAACCGTAGAACTCGTCTCCCCACCGGGACATCCGGATTTCCTGGGGAAGACTGTTGTAGAAGGCCATTGGTCCCTTCCCCTCGTACAGGTCTGCCTCGTAGGTCTGAGTCCCGATTTGAATGGTGATGGTGGGCATGGATTCCTCCTGTCGGGTATTCCCTGGAGTGCCGACGATCGGACTCGAACCGATACACCCTTGCGGGCGGCAGATTTTGAGTCTGCTGCGTCTACCAATTTCGCCACGTCGGCATGGAATCGACGGGAATAAAGAATATCCAGCTTTCCGTAGACTGTCAATAAACTTGTCGATATATTACAATAGATAGGGAAGGGACGGAAATGAAGAAGCGGGTACTGTTCCTTTTGTTTTCAGGTTTGGTACCCTGGGTGATGTGGCTACCGTTGGTCATGGGGGCGGGGCCGAACACTCCGGCGCGGGTGGTGAACCGTACGGGGTATGCGCTGGTAAAGCTCTACATCGCTCCCACCTCCCGGCCCGCGTGGGGAGGGAACCTCCTCGGTTCGGGGATCCTTCAGGATAACGAATCGATCCAGCTTTCCCTTCCTCCCCTATCCAGCGGGGAACGGTTCTTCGATATTATGGCAGTGGATGCCGATGGGGATCGGTACCTTCAATCAGGGGTGGATCTATCGAAGGATCCTACCATCCTGCTGACCTTCAGGGATTTTCTAGAACCCAGCAAGGAAGGTTGGGGCTGGGAAGAGTATTTCGAGGGGTATGGAGATGAAATCGCTACAGATACGAAACAGAAATAAACCATTGGATAGACTGCCCATCGGGGAATTCCTCCAGGAAGTGGAGGCACTGGATCCAGCCACGGCGAAACGGGTGTTGAAACTTCAGAAGAAGTATCCTTCCAGGACCTTCGGTCAGATTGCCCTGGAGAAAGGGTACGTGAAGGACGAGTTGGCCCGTAAGTACCTCTCCTCGAAAGGCTTCTTTTAGTTCCCCTTCCATGGATCTGTATAAACGTTGTGTGCTCTGTAACCGGTCCTGCGGAGTCGACCGCACGAAGGATGTGCGGGGGTTCTGCGGGGAGGGTGCGGTCCTGCGGGTGGCCTGGGCTGGGATTCACCGGGGAGAAGAGCCTGTAATATGCGGAGGAGGGGGGTCGGGAACTATCTTCTTTACGGGATGTATCCTGAAGTGTTTCTTCTGCCAGAATTTCCAGCTCAGCCGAGGGGGAATGGGGAGGGAAATTACGGAGGAAGAGTTTGCCGCTCTCTGTGTGAAACTTCAGGATGCCGGAGTGGAGAATCTCAACCTCGTCACAGGTACCCAGTGGATCCCCTCCATCGTGGAGGGACTCCGCAGGGCAAAGGATTCCGGGCTTCGGATACCTATTCTATGGAACTCTTCGGGATTCGAAAATGAGGTTGCCCTTTCCCTCCTCCAACCCTGGATCGATGTGTATCTCCCGGATTTAAAAACTTTAGATCCCGAGTTTTCCAGGGAACTCTTCGGTACTCCCCGTTATCCAGATACGGCGACCCGGGCGATCGAACGGATGGTGGAGATGCGGCCGCCCCGGTTCGAGGAAGATCGGATGGTGGCGGGGGTTATCGTGAGGCATCTGGTTCTTCCCAGCTTCCTCGAGAATACGAGGGAAGTCCTTGCATGGTTTTCCCGGCACCTCCGGTACCGGGCGATCCTTTCCCTCATGTTCCAGTATACCCCCCTTCCGAAGGGCATGGTTTCGCCTGAGCAGGTGAGGGCTTCTTCCCGTGTTGCGTGGGATCGGGGGGTTAGCGAGGAGGAGTACCGAAGGGTACTAGAGTACCTGGAAGAGTTTAGAATCTCGGACGGGTTCGTGCAGGAATACGCGCCTGCGGATGATCTATTACCCGATTTTGGAAAACGAGCCGCTTTCCCAAAGGAATTGGCCACTCCCCTCTGGTCCTGGGTCGAACCGGACTGATTTATTACTCCGGTCCTATGGTGGTGCCCTTGAAGGGCCTGTCTTCCAGGAGGTCGGTCAGATTGGAAAGGTCGGTCCCCGAAGCGACGATCACCTTCAGGCGGAGTTCCTGCGCTTTCCGGGCTGCGATGGGGTCGAAGGGTGCGTGGGTACCGGGAACCCAGGTATCTCCCACCAGGGAACGAAACTCGCTCCAACTGAGGTAGGGAATGGGCCGAGCAGAGGGGTCTTTTTTCGGGTCTGCCGTATATACCTGATCGATGTTGGATAGATTGATTACCGTATCCGACTGGAAGGCTTCGGCCAGGAGTACCGCGTCGTAGTCGGAGGAACAGCCGGGTTTCCAGCCGGCGGCTATAAGGATGGAGCCTTCGAAGGAATGAACCGAAGTAGGGTCGGTGACGAGGCTGTTCAAGCATTCCTTTCGAAAGATTCCCCGAAGGAGTTCCCCATTCAGCCGGGTGGCTGCGATGCCGATCCAGTCCTGGGATTCGTTGTCCGGGGAAGTAACGATGGCACGGTACGCCTCCTGGTATTCTCTTGCGGGTCTTCCTCCCCCCACGATGAACACAAGTTTCCTGTCTGGATGACCGTGTAAGTAGGATCGCACAAGGGAAGCCAACTGTTTTAAGTACTCTACATTTATGGAATTAGGGACTACGATGGAGCCCCCTAGGGAGATGATTTTTACCATGAGGCGGAGTATAGCAGAAGGTCGAGGAATGGGGAACGGTGCCTTGTTACCATCCTGAATTTTTCTTAGTATATTAATGGATATGAGTCCCGATATCACCGAACTGTTGGAAGAATGGCCGTACGATCCCGAATCTTCGGTACGGGTTATCGCAGCCAACGATGGAAGGAACGTCCTGCAGGTGCGGTTACCCCTGGGGATCGAACAGTACGAACTGGATGGCCGTCCCGACGGGATCAAGCCGCACGGGCACCCGACGTACCTCGATTTCATCGAATCCAGGCTGCAGGAGTTCGTTCGGGAGTATCGGACCGATACAGGATTCATTGTTTCCCACGAAGAGTTTCAGAGACTCCACGAGGAAGGTACCCTGTTCTACTACCGGTACCTATTGCTCTTTCAGATCAACGATTTCGAACGTGTTCTTCGGGACACTTCCCATAACCTGCGGATCTGCGCGCTGGTGGAAAAGTATGTGGAGAGCCCGGAGGACAAAAGTGCTCTTCTCCAGTACAAGCCCTACATCCTTCGCATGAATGCGCTGGCCCGTTCCATGCTCCTCATCCAGCGCCGGGAAGAAGAGCGGGCCAAAGAGGTTCTCTCGACCACGATCGAACAGATCCGCTCCCTCCCGGAAGTGGACTCTCCTACCTTCCAATTCGAAAAGATCCGTTCCATCAATTATCTGACCGCCACCCTGAAACAGCTACTGGGAGACCGGGAAGATACCCTGGAACGTCTGAAGAAGGAACTGGAAAAGGCTGTAAAAGAGGAGAACTACGAACTGGCGGCTAGGTTGAGGGATCAAATCAGGGAGCTGGAATGACCTCTTACCCGATGAACTTGACAAATATGCCCCTTTCAGTATGATGCTCCTAGTAGCAGGTTCAAACGGTGAAGGTAAATAACAAACTTTTTTCTCTGGTGTTCCTTATTCTTCAATTAGCTATACGTTCCTCGGGTCAGGAAATTCTCACTGCCGAGAACTTCTTCGACCGTGTCTCGGCTACCTACGGTGAGGTGAAGGATTACATCGCCCAGGTGCGCATTACCGCAGAAAAAGAGGTTATGGAAGGTACCCTGTTTTACAAAATACCAAACCTCCTGCGGATCGATTTCTCCAATCCCGAGGATCAAGTCCTCGTTACGGACGGCAAGAAGCTGACCCTCTACATTCCCCAGTATCGGGTAGTGATGTCTCAAACCTTGAAGCGCCGTTCTTCGGCCGCCATCGCTGCGATGGCCAGTCGCCAGGGGTTGCTCTTATTGAAGAGGAACTACAGCATCGCGTATCTCCAAAGCCCTTCCCCTGTTCCCCTGGAGGAAAAATCCAAAGAGATGGTAACCAAGCTGAAACTATCCTGGAAGTCCAGCGACGAGGGTTTTCGGGAGTTGATTCTTTCCGTGAATTCCGAAGGCCTCATTCGACGGATTGAAGGAATCACGGTGGGATACCAGAGAATCGTGTTCGATTTCAGGAACATACGGGTGAACCAAAACATCCCCGAAAGCCGTTTTCGGTACGATCCGCCGGCCTCTGCCAACGTAATAGAAAACTTTCTCTTCGATCCGGAAAGTTGAAGCAGGAAGGAAGACACAGATGGAGTCTGTAGGCGAGAAACTTAGAAAAGCCCGAGAAGCGAAGAACGTTACCCTCGATCAAGTATCGAGGGAAACGAACATTGCCAAACGGTACCTGCAGGCGCTGGAAGAGGAGGATGCGTCCCAGTTCCCCGGGGATACCTATGCCATGGGCTTCCTCCGTAACTATGCGGAATACCTGGGGCTGAATCCCGCGGAATTGATCACCCTGTACAAGAACATGCGTTTGCAGGAACAGCCGGTTCCCCTCGAGGCTCTCCTTCAAAAAAAACATTCCATTTCTCCCTACCTTCTCCTGGGCGGGGGACTCATTCTCATCCTTGCCGCGGTCCTTTACTTTTTCCTCTCTCCCCCAGAGGGGAAAAAGGAAAAGGAGGAAGTCGTATCCCGGGCCGCCGCAAAGGTGGAATTCAAGGGAGCCCCTCTGGAACAATCCTTTATCGAGGGGGATGAGATCCTTTTCCCCGAAGAAATCGGCCCCGTGCGGGTGGTAAAGGTGGGTTCTACGGTGGAACTGGCTGGCAACTTCGGCCGCCTGGTGATGAAGCAGGGGCAGGAATCCCTCTTGGATCTACCGGGGGCAAAACAGATGGTCAAGGTGACGTGCACCACCCTAAAGCGAGAGGGAAAAACGAGCAAAGCTCTTCTAAAGTTCGAAGTGGTGCAGAGAACCGGAATCACTGCCCAACCGGGTGGGAAAGCGGGTGCCGAGCTAACGGGTCCGGCCGTTCCTGCGGGAAGCGAGAGCGAACCGACTCGCCTAAAGCGCTCTCGGGTGATTCTCGAGTCTCCGCAGAGAGGGCCCTTCACTCTGGAAATCGAGTTTACCGGGTACTGTTTCTTCCGGTACCGGGCGGACAATGGGGAACGGGAAGAAAAGTACTTCCGCAAGGGAGAAACCTTCAAAATGGATGTCCAGAAAGAAATTCTTTTGGGGTTCTCCAACGCGGGCGCCCTACGGGGAAGAATTCAGGGCAAGGAAATCGAGTTTGGCAGACCTGGCCAGGTTGGGGTAGGTATCCTCAAATGGGTCGATAATCCCGCAGGGGGCTCTTACCGTCTAGAGTTCGTTCCCGTATACTGATCGGCATACCGTGGGAACCGGAATCGCTGGGAAAAAATTCTATATCGAAAATCTCGGATGCGCGAAGAACCTCGTGGACGGAGAATCTCTAGCCGGTATGCTTTTACAGAAGGGATGGCAGGCGGCGGATACTCCGGAGGAAGCGGAGTACCTTCTGGTGAACACCTGTGGATTCATCGCACAGGCAAAGGAAGAATCCATCGATGTTACCCTGGAGTTCCGGCGGCGGTTCCCGACCAAAAAGATCCTACTCACCGGATGCCTTTCCCAGCGGTATGGACAAGAGTTGTTCCGCCACCTTCCGGAAGTGGATGGAGTGTTCGGCAACCGGGATCTAACGAAGATCGGAGAGATCCTCGAACGAATCGAGGGTGGGGAAAAGGGACTTTTAGTTCCCGAGAGGTACGGTCCTACGCCCCCACGGCCTGTACGAGCTGCTTCCCCAGGTTCTACCTACATTAAGATCGCGGAAGGGTGCCGGAATCGCTGTTCCTACTGCGCCATTCCCCTAATCCGGGGAGATCTTAGAAGTCGTCCCGAGGAGGAGATCCTGGAGGAGATCCGTACGTTCCTGCAGGCTGGGATCCGGGAGTTGAACCTGATCGCCCAGGATCTGGGCTCTTTTGGGAGGGACAGGGGCGATGCAGAAGGGTTGGTTTCTCTACTTCGTCGCATCCAGAGGCTTTCGGGTAACTTTTGGGTCCGTTTTCTCTATATCCATCCGGAACATTTTCCGTTGGCTCTCCTGGATATCTGTAAGGAAGATAAAAGGTTCCTTCCCTACTTCGATCTTCCCTTCCAGCATGCTTCGACCAAGATCCTCAAGGCCATGGGCCGAAGGAACGGGAGCAGGGAAAACCTGCACCTGGTCGAGAGGATTCGAACCACCCTGCCCGAGGCCGTAATCCGATCCACTGTACTTTTAGGATTTCCCGGAGAAACGGAGGAGGATTTCGAGGAACTGCTTCGGTTTCAGTCCCAAGCTTGCTTCGAGTGGCTGGGGACCTTTGTTTATTCCCGGGAAGAAGGCACTCCGGCGGCGGAGATGGATCGAAAGAGAACTCTGCATGTGAAGCGGTCAGTGGCCCTTTCCCGAAAGAAAAGGATCGAGGAGGCGCAGCAGGAAATTACAGCTCGCCGGCTAGATAGGTTCGTGGGTAAGAGGCTACCGGTTCTGATAGAAGAAAAGGTGGAAGGGGAAGGGCTTTCCCTCGGCAGGGCCTACCTCCATGCCCCCGAGGTAGACGGGTTAGTGGTGATCCACGATGGTTCGGTTCCCCCGGGGGAAGTGATTCCCGTGCGGGTGATCCGGCGGAACGGGATCGATCTGGAAGCCGTCCCTGTTGTAAAAGAGGCTTACCATGGGTAAGGATGACCTTTGGTATCTAGCGGGGCTGAACCCCCCTCAGCGCGAGGCCGTACTGCATAAGGGCGAGCCCCTCTTGATCCTGGCCGGGGCTGGATCGGGGAAAACACGGGTCATCACGGTGAAGATCGCGCACCTGATCCTGGCCGAGGGGGTGAACCCCCGATCCATCCTGGCGGTGACCTTCACCAACAAAGCAGCCCAGGAAATGAAGGAGCGGGCCGTCCAGATATGCCCAGCGGCGGAGGAGGTGTTGATCAAGACCTTCCATTCCTTCTGCGCCTGGTTTCTCCGGAGAAACGCCAAACTGGCAGGATTGGATCCCCATTTTTCCATCTACGACGAGGAAGATTCCCTGGCCCTACTCAAATCCCTCTACCCCGATCGGGAAAAAAGGTACCTTTCCTCCTTCGCCTTCGCCATTGGGAGGGCAAAGGACTACGGGCTTTCCCCGGAAGATCCCCTCGATTCGATTTCCCTGCATCCGGAGTTTCCCGATGTGTACCGGAACTACTCCCAACGATTGCGGCAGATAGGGAGCCTGGATTTTGGGGATCTAATTCTCCGAAGTATCGAGGTGCTGCAGCAGTTCCCCGAGGTAAAGCAGCGTACCCAGGATCGGTTCCGGATTCTTCTGGTGGACGAGTACCAGGATTCCAACGTGGCCCAGCATCGCCTGCTGAAGGAACTGTACTGCCCCGAATCGTACGTCTGCGTGGTGGGGGACGACGATCAGTCAATCTACCGTTTTCGAGGAGCGGAGGTGGGGAACATTCTGTCTTTCGCCGAGGAGTTTCCCGGTACCCGAATCCTTCGGCTGGAGCAGAACTACAGATCCACCGAGAAGATCCTTCAGGCGGCCTCCGAGGTGGTACGGAACAATCGGGGGCGGCTGGGGAAAACCCTGTGGACGGAACGGAAAGGGGGAAAGGAGCCCCTCATTTTTTCTTGTATGGATCAGGATGAAGAAGCCAGGATCTGTGCCGATCTGATCCGGAAAAAACCCGCCCTCGAGACTGCTATCCTCTATCGGATCAATGCGCAGAGCCGGGTATTCGAGACATTGTTCCTCCGGGAGGGGATTCCGTACCGATTGGTGGGTACGGTACGATTCTACGAGCGGGAGGAGGTAAAAGATGCCCTTGCCTTTCTGCGATTCCTCCTAAACCCGAAGGATGAAGTCTCCTTCCGGCGAATCGTGAATAAACCGAGCCGGGGAATAGGAGCGGCTACCGTGGAAGCGATCCTTTCCCATCGGGAAGCGGCAACCGTCGGGCTTCTGGAAGCGATGGAAGCGGAGGCTGCCTTGCGAAAGGGCAAAGCCCTGGACAACCTGAAGGGTTTCCTTTCCCTCTGCCATCGGCTCTTGAAAGAATTGGGAACCTTACCCCTTCCCCGCTTTGTGGAGTTGGTGATCCATGAATCCGGCCTGGAAGAGTACCACCGATCCCAGGACGAGATCGCAGGTTCCCAGAAGCTTCGGAATCTGGAAGAGCTAGTCAATGCGGCTTCCGGGTATCCGAAAGGGCGACCGGGCCTGGCGCAGTTCCTGGAAGAGATAGAACTGGATGCGGCTGCAGTCGCCGAGGTGGAACAAACCCGTGAGAAACCCCTGGTTACTCTCATCACGATGCACAATACGAAGGGGCTGGAGTTCGATCGGGTAATCGTTACGGGGATGGAAGAGGGGCTTTTCCCGAGAGGAGGGGATGAGGCGGTAGAAGATCTGGAGGAAGAACGAAGACTCTTCTATGTAGCCATCACCCGGGCAAAGGAGGAACTGTATTTCACCTACTGCCGAACCCGCAGTCTCCATGGCCATACCCAGGAGGTTGAACCCTCCCGATTTTTGCGGGAGTTGCCTCTCTCGGTCTGGGAACATTCCAAACCCTTTATCGACCGTTCCTCCCCTGCCGTGCAGGGGAAAGAGAAGAATGGGTTCGAACCAGGCACCCTCGTGTATCATGAGGACTACGGACAGGGGATGGTGATCCGGCAGTGGATGAAGGACGGCGTCATGGCCATACAGGTGAGGTTCGAGAATGGAAGGATGGGACAGTTCATCCCCCGGTACGATAGACGATTGGAGAAGGTTAGCCGGGATGGGTGATGCAAGGGAGATCTATACCCTCCTTCCGGAGGTACATCGGGCAAGGGACTGTCGGTTGTACGATCGAAGGGGGAACCGGTACCTGGACCTGTGGCGAAACGGGGGACGGGCCCTTCTGGGCCATCGTCCGGATTTGGTGTACAAGGAATTGAAGAAGGTTTTGCAGAAAGGGGTGGTGGCCGAATACCCTTCTCGGTATACGGATCGATTGAAGAAAGCCCTACGAGGGCTGATTCCAGGAAACTGGGAAATCCGGCTCTTTGCCTCCCGGGAACAGGCACTGGAGGCTATGGGGAAGCTTCTCTATCGGAGGAAGGGTGAAGGACTTCGGCGCGAAGGGCTTAAGGGTGAGGCACGGGTTGCCCCTCTGGCGGTCCTGGAGCCGTACCGATGTACCGATCCAGAACTCTCCGCGAGGGAGTTAAACAGGGGAGTGTTCTATAGGCCCTTCTTTCCTTTCCCCTATCACAAGATTCCCCTGGTAGTTCCCCTGTTACCCTTTCCAGGGGCTTTCGCTCCCCAGCCTCTCCTGATCGGGGAAGCCTTCGGGAAGGAGGGGCTTCCCCCGGATGAGCCCGTATCCCCGGTGTTGGCCGCTGCCCTAACCCGCACTGTCTTTCACCTCATTCGGATCTCGAAAGCCGCCCAACCCCGTTGGGAAGAATGGGAAATTCCCGGTTGGAGCCGGATATCTTGCTACCTGATACCCCAATTCGATCTTTCCCACTACCGTCGGATATTCGAATCCTTCCTGGAGCGGAAGATCCTGATTCCCCCTACGCCTGAGGATCCCCTCCTTTTGCCGATGGAGTGGTCCCGGGGAGAAAAGGCCCTGGTGGAGCGTACGGCCAGAGAGCTATTGGGGGAAGGAGGTAAGTATGAGCATGGATAGTGTGGTACTGTTACTGAGTCGTTTGATCGTGGGCGCGGGGGCTACCTTCTTCGCGATCCTTCTCTGGTCGAAGACGAGGGATACAGGATGGATACTGGTAGGGCTGGGCGTCATTGCAGGTTATGCGGAGATCCTCTATACCACGCTGAAAAGTTTCGGGGTGATTCCATCCTCGTTGCTGGTGGTGAAAAACGTTTCTCTTTTGGAGGTGCTGCTTTCGAATCTACCCTACCTCCTCATCATGAGCGGGTTCATCGTAACCGTTACCCGCCGATCTCCCCGCTAAGGCGGGTACTTCCTCCTCTTCGAAGCGAAGCGCTCCGGAGGGGCAATCTTCCGCGATCTGTGCGACGAGAGGCTCTTCCTGGGGTGTAAGGGTCGTGCGCCGTACCCGAGCGTGAAAGGGTCCCATGACAAACAATCGTGGGTATGTTTCCGCGCAGAGTCCGCATCCCACGCATCTAGAAGGGTCGATCTTTACTTTCATACGATTCGTTGAGTTAAAAGTACTTACAGGGGAGCTTGAAATCAAGTACAGAACTTTCTATAATGGGTCCATGACTGCGCTAGTGGTAGGAATCGTTCTCGTTCTTTTGGCAGTGTATCTGGTACTGCCTGTATCCTGGTCTCCCCAGTGGGGGAACTCGGTGCTGGAGTTCTTGAAAGGCGGGATTCCTCTGGGCGCCTTGATGATCGGGTTACTGGCCATCTTCATCGGGATTACCGATATCAAGGATCGCATGGAGGCAAAAAAAGAAGAAGAGAAAGAAAAGTCCGAGAAAAAGGAGCAAACAGAGTAAACAGTCGGCGTCCTTTCCCTTTGGGATGTGTGTCGCCCGTACGAGGGAAGTCCTTACTAGCCCCGGGGGATATTCACCTGGTGTGGGAAGAAGTTCGAACCAAAGGGGAGGATGCTGGAAAGGTTTAAATTCGATTTGGCACATAGAGGATAAGTATGAAAACAATCTTTGTGAAACCACAGGAAGTTGAACGGAAGTGGTATATTGTCGATGCAGCCGGGAAGCGGTTGGGTAGGGTGGCCGCGAAGGTTGCCTCCATCCTGCGGGGTAAGCATAAGCCTATCTACACCCCTCACCAGGAAGTGGGAGATTTTGTGATCATCATCAATGCGGACAAGGTGGTAGTGACAGGAAACAAGAGGAAGGATAAACTGTACTACCATCATTCGGGTCAGCCGGGTGGCTTGAGGGTAGAGTCCTTCGAGAAGGTGATCCAGAGAAAGCCCACCTATCCGCTGGAGGTGGCAATCAAAGGGATGCTTCCCAAGAACCGGTTGGGTCGGAAGCTGTTCAAGAATGTAAAGATCTATGCCGGAGAGGCCCATCCCCATGGGGCTCAAAAGCCAGAGCCTTTACAGATTCCATAAGGTAGGAGTGGTACTGTGAGCACGAAAGGGAATACGAAAGTAGGTACAGGACGAAGAAAAACTTCAGTGGCCCGGGTATTCATCCAACCGGGTACGGGAAAGATCCAGATCAATGGGAAACCGCTAGAAGAGTATTTTGTTCATAAAGAGCACGTCTACATGGTGATGCAACCTCTGGTAGCGACCGCCAACGAGGATAAAGTGGACATTTCTGTCAACGTGAAAGGCGGCGGTTTGACCGGGCAGGCAGGGGCCGTTCGACATGGGATTGCGCGAGCCCTGGTGTTGCTGGACGAAACGAATCGAGCGGCCTTGCGGGCCAATGGGTTCCTCACCCGAGACTCCCGAATGGTGGAACGGAAGAAGTACGGACAGAGAAAGGCCCGAAGACGGTTCCAGTTCTCCAAACGGTAGGATCCACTCGAGGTTGGTACAGAGCCCTTCGACGGTTCGCTGTCGAGGGCTTTTTTTATGGGATATGGATGCTTGCTATAACAGAGCCCTTCGCCTCCTTTCTCGGACAGAACATTCCAGAAGGGGGTTGGAGCAGAAACTCCTTAGTCGGGGTTTTCAACCGGAGGATATCCGCCGGGCCCTTGACCGGCTTCAGGACGAGGGAGCCCTGAACGATCGACGGTTTGCCGAAGAGTGGATACGGAGTCGCCTCCGGAAGCATCCCGAAGGGAGGGCGTTGTTGGAACGGGGACTGCAGAAACGGGGAGTGGATGAGGATGTGGCGCGGGAGGTGGTAAAACAGTGCACATCCTGGCCAGAGTATCGAGAGGCATTGAAAGGTTTGCTCGAAGGTCTGCGGTCGAAAGGAATACACGAACCAATGGAACTAACTTCCCTCCTGCGTAAAAAAGGGTTTTCCTCCTATGAGATTCGACTTCTTTTTGAAGAATTAGGTTGACGTTCTGGATATAATACATATAATCTAGGGTGTCAAGTTTCCACCATACATAGAAGGAAAAATATATGGCCAAACATGAAAAAAAGGTTAGAATTTTCTCTGCATTGGAAGTGGCGAATATCTGCGGTGTGGTAAATCAAACGGCCATCAACTGGATCAAGAATGGATACCTCAAGGCCTTCACTACACCCGGTGGCCAGTATCGAGTGTATGCGGAGGATCTGGTGGAGTTCCTATCATCCCGGAACATGCGTATGCCTGAAGAACTTCTTGCCTCCATGAAAGGGGCGGTGGAAAAACGAAAGATCCTCATTGTGGACGACGATCAGTCGTTGAACGACATGTTGAAAGGGTACCTGGAGAAGAAGTTCCCCGATTTCCCCATCTTTCAAGCCTTCGACGGTTTCGAGGCGGGTCGACTCATGGCGGAACAGAAGCCTTCCCTCGTAATCCTGGACATCGATCTTCCGGGCATAAACGGAAAGGAACTATGCCGAAGGATCAAAAGCGATCCTGGTTTAGGTTCCCCCAAGATCCTCGTGGTGACAGGTCTTTCGGACCAACACCTGGAAGAAACCATGAAAAAAGAAGGGGCGGATGCCTATCTACGGAAGCCCTTCGATTTCGATGAATTGACCGGCCAGATATTCGACCTGCTCAAACGAACAGGATCGTAAAGCGGGTCTACCGATATGGGAAATAAAAAAGCGACTGTTTTGATAGTGGAAGATGAGGATGCCATCCGCCTGACCCTGCGGGATTACCTCCTGGGGAAAGGGTACACGGTCTTCGTTTCTTCCGATGGGGTAGGGGCTATCAAACATCTTCTGGATCATGGAATCGACGTTATCGTATCCGATTATCGGATGGATATTTTGGGCGGGGATTACTGGATCAAATTCTTGAGTACCTACTGCAAAGACAAGATCATCTTCATCACCAGCGGCTTTCTGCAACCCAACTTTCCCATACCGTATGAGGTGCTCTACAAGCCGTACGACTATGCGGAATTGGAAGGCATGATTGCCAATGCCCTATCGAAACGAATGTCCAATGGCTGAAGGATCCGCTGTCCAGAAAAAGGCTTTCCGGTTACGAATCTATGGGAGGGTACAGGGGGTAGGATTCCGGTACTGGGCCGCCCGGATGGCAGAACGGCTGGGAGTGTCCGGGTGGGTGCGGAACGAGATGGACGGAAGCGTGACCGTCGAATGTGAAGGCCCCTCGGATGTGGTAGACCGTTTCATCAAGCAGGTTCGGCAGGGCCCTCCGGGCTCGAGAGTGGATCATGTAGAAATCACCCCTCTTTCCCCAAAAGGGACATATCGAAGGTTTTCCATAGAGTTCTGAAGAAAGCCTTGTGGAAATGAAAAGGGCGAACTCTCTTTCGGAGATTCGCCCTTTTTCACACCAGTAGTATTACGGTTTGGGTTCTTATAAGCCAACTCCCGTTGCCGGCCCTATCCTCTCGCTACCGCCGTATGGAATAGAAAGCCGACATTCCCGGGTATTCGGCCGTTCCTTCCAGCTGGTCTTCGATCCGCATCAGTTGGTTGTACTTGCAGACTCGGTCTGTCCTGCTGAGGGAGCCTGTCTTGATCTGGCCGGTTTCCATCGCCACAGAGAGATCGGCGATGAAATCGTCCTCTGTTTCCCCCGAGCGATGGGAAATCACGGCAGTGTAGCCCGCTTTCTTTGCCATGTTGATGGCTTCGATGGTTTCGGTTACCGTACCGATCTGGTTCACCTTGATGAGGATCGAGTTGGCACAGCCCTTCTTGATTCCTTCGGAAAGGCGCTTGGGGTTGGTGACGAAGAAATCGTCTCCGATGATCTGGACCTTGTGCCCCAGCTCTTTGGTGATCTTTGCGTACCCTTCCCAATCGTTCTGGTCCAGGGGATCTTCCAGGGAGATAATGGGATACTTTTCTACCCACTTGCGGTACAACTCGATCATGTCATCGGTAGAGAACAGCTTGTTGGGGTTGGATTTCCAGAACTTGTATCCCTTTTTGCCCCCCTCTTCGAAGAGTTCGCTGGCGGCACTGTCGAGGGCGAGCATGAAATCTTCCCCAGGTTTGTACCCCGCCTGTTCGATGGCTTTCAGAATGAAATCGAACACTTCCTCGTTTTCAAGGTTGGGGGCGAATCCTCCCTCATCCCCCACAGCGGTATTATGCCCGGCCTTTTTCAGAATGCCCTTCAGGGTGTGGAACACTTCGGCACCCATCCGGACGGCTTCCCGGATGTTCTTGGCCCCCACGGGCATGATGAGGAACTCCTGGAAGTCGATCTTGTTGTCCGCATGTTTCCCCCCGTTGATGATGTTGGCCATGGGAACGGGGAGAAGAGTGGTATGTACCCCTCCCAGGTACTTGTACAGGGGGATACCGAGACTGTTGGCCACCGCGCGGGCCACGGCCATGGAGACCCCCAGAATTGCATTGGCCCCGAGCTTGGACTTGTTTTCGGTACCATCCAGTTCGATCATGTACCGGTCTACATCGACCTGATTCAGGGCGTTGACCCCTTCCAGTTCAGGCCCGATGATTTCGTTTACGTTGTTTACAGCCTTCAGTACGCCTTTCCCCATGAACCGTTTCTTGTCCCCATCCCGAAGCTCCACCGCCTCGTGCTCCCCTGTGGACGCTCCGGAAGGTACGGCGGCTACCCCAATGCTGCCGTCGTCCAGCTCAACTTCCACCTCGATGGTGGGGTTTCCCCGGGAATCCAAGATTTCCCTTGCCTCTACTCGTTCGATAAATATCATTGATTACTCCTGTTTTTTGAAAAGGTTCTTTAGAATATGCGTGCTATCTTGGGTATTGTCAATATAGTTGACCCGTGAGTTCCTCATCCCTACAATGGACTTATATGCTCTATAGCCGCCTCTTCACCAAAACCCTTCGAGAAGTTCCTCAGGATGTCCGGTCTGCCAGCACGATGTTTCTGTTGAAAGGAGGCTACATTCGATCCTTGGGTCAGGGGTTGTACGGTATTCTTCCCCTCGGTATCAGGGTTTTGCGGAACATAGAGAGAATCATCCGGGAAGAGATGAACGCTCTGGGAGGGCAGGAGGTTTCTGTTCCCCTGGTCACTCCGCGGGAGTTCTGGCGGAAGAGTGGCCGTGATCTGTGGATCGATCGCGATATGGTGAGATTCGAGGATCGTTCGGGTAAAGAGCTGGTGATCTCCCCCACCCATGAGGAAGCCTTCGTAGAGATCCTGAAAAGTTCCCTCCACTCCTATAGAGACCTCCCCCTCTTTCTCTACCAATTCCAACTGAAGTTTCGGGACGAAGAAAAACCGCGACAAGGGCTAATCCGGGCCAAAGAGTTTCGCATGAAGGATGGGTATTCTTTCCATCGTTCCTATACGGATCTGAACAATTTCTTTCCCAAGATCTACGCCGCCTATATGCGGATCTTCAACCGATGTGAAATTCCCGTTCGGGTGGCGGAAGGCGGGGTAGGGTACATGGGAGGGGAGAAATCCTTCGAGTTCCTCATGCCCTTTGAACATGGGGACGATACTATGGTGGAATGTTCCGAGTGCGACTACAAAGCGAACAAAGAGGTGGCGATAGCGGCGAAAGAGTACGCGGTCGAACCCCTGCAGGAAATGGAAAAGATCCATACTCCCCAGTGTACCTCCATGGATGCTTTGTCTAAGTTTCTGAAAGTTCCCAAGTCCCGGTTGGCGAAAACCCTCGTATACCGAACCCCTCGCGGATTGGCAATCGTTGTGGTACGGGGTGATTACGAGGTAAGCCTGGAAAAACTCTACAGGATACTGAAGGAACCGATCCTAGGCCTGGCATCCGCGGACGAGGTGAAGCGAGAAGAGCTCGAACCCGGTTATCTTTCTCCGCTGGGGATCAATCCAGAAATCCCGTTGGTGATCGACGATCTGGTGGTGAACTCCTTCAATCTCGTGTACGGTGCCAATGAACCTGATTACCATTACAGGAACGTGAACTACGGCCGAGACTACGATGGGGGGATTGTGGGGGATGTGGCCCTGGTGAAAGAGGGGGAGCGGTGCCTGTTCTGTGGAAAGCCCCTGAAGTTTGTCCGCTGCCTGGAGTTGGGACATATATTCAAGATGGGGGATTACTACTGTCGATCCATGGACCTCAGTGTACAGGAAGAGCGGGGAGGCCGTGTGTACCCCTACATGGGAGCCTATGGAATCGGGTTGGAACGATTGATGGCGGCCATCGTGGAAGCGAACCACGACGATCAGGGGATTGTCTGGCCCCTGGGCCTGGCTCCTTACCGTGTGTACCTGCTCACCATCGGGAAATCGAGTTCCGTGCGGCAAACGGCAGAGCATATCCATCATGCTTTGAAAGACATCATTCTCTATGACGACCGGGAAGAATCGGCGGGAGTGAAATTGAAAGATGCGGACATGCTGGGGATACCCTTGCGGGTAGTAGTTTCCTCCGGTGGGCTGCAGGAAGGGTACGTGGAGGTGCGGGAACGGCGTACGGGCATGATGGTGAAGGTGCCGAAGGGGAACTTGCTGACCGTAATTGAAGATCTAGAAAAGGGGAGGCTTCCGGTATGAAGTTCGAACTGAGCCCTGAACTGGTCGATCAGATCATCTTTGCCATGGAAGATCAGGAGAATGAGTACTACCTCGATCTCGAGGAAGGGGTTGTGGTACCGGCAGAAGAGTTGATAGGGGAGGAAGCAGAAGATGAGGAGGAGCGGTACCTGTCCCTCCCCGAGTGGAGGTCGGTGGATGGGTTCAATCTGATGGAACGGTTCACCGCCACATTGCGGAATCCCCTGTATCGGGAACGCCTCCGGCAGATCCTGTCTTCGGGCCGGGGAGTGTTCAGACAGTTCAAAAACGCGTTGAAGGAGCGTCCGGACATAGAGAGGCTCTGGTTCCGCTTCAAGAACAGGGAAATGCGGAAGGAGGTATATCGTTGGTACAACGCCCTGCGGGAAAGCTGGGGGCTGAAAGAGGTGGAAATCGATTGGGAGGAGCCGGAAGATCTGCTTCTTTCCGATTTTCGTGTGGAGCGGTGGGCATCTCCGGAGGATGGGCTCCTTCTGGAATTGGATCGAAAAGGGTTTCAGGAAATGGTGGCTACTCTATCCCTTTCAGAAGCGGAAAAGGAAGGCCTCTATCGGAGCAAGAGGTTCGGTCTTTCCCCTTCCCATCCCGATTCGATCGTGTTCCAGGCGCGAAGCCCTTCGGAAGAACTCGTGGCCTTCCTCTGGGCCATGAAGAATAAGTTTCGTACCGATGTAGAAGCCTTTCATATCCTGCAACTGTACTGTAAACCTGAGTACCGGGGGATCGGGCTATCCAAGGCCTTGTTGGAGGCTTTTTGTTCCTCTGTGCTCTCTGCGCCGGGGAACCGGGTGACCATCGAACTACTAGGGACGGCCCTCGACCTTGCGGAGTTCCTCGAGAACACGGGATTCAGGGCGTTCTCACAGGTGTTAGAAATGGACGCTCCCACCTGGAAGGAGATACATCAGTCGGTGGAACCTATTTGACGATTTTCCTCTGCATGAGCAAAGGGGGCCCTTGAAGGATACCTATACTTGCCCTTCCCGAAGTTGCTCTACCTCTTGATGAATTTTTTCCAGCTCCCGCATCACCTCATCGGCTACGTACTGTTTCAGGTCTGCTTCTACCGGAGCTTTGGAACGTGCTTCGTTTCTGAAAGCTTCGCATTCCAGAATCGGGCTTACCTTGTACACTACGGTATCTTTGAACAGCTGATCCTCTTCCATCTCGCCACTCGGATGGATCCTCAGAATGTTTCCTGCGATTCCTACCAGTACCATGTAATCGAACACTTTCAGGTAGGAATCGATCTCTTTGAGACCCCTCTTTGTGTCGGGATTCCCCGGCCTGTACCGTGTGCCCGAGGGAAAGACAAGAATGATGTGACCCGAATGTTTACAACGTACCATGTGATGGAGGGCGGCGCGGTTGATGACGCTGCTCTTTTTTCGGGCTTCCTTCAGTTCCTCGGGGTCGGTAATCTTTTCCAGGTAACGGCTGGGGTAGATCACGATGCGGGTGTAGGCTTCGGAGAAAGCGAGCACCGCTTTACTTTCCACGTTGAGTTTCATCCCCGCCATCGCTACGATCGACTCCGCCGTTTCCAGTCCTTCTGGGCCGCTGCGGGAAAGGAGGTAGATAAACACCGGAAGATCGAAGTTGCTGTAATGTTCCATCAGGATCAGGCAGGATTTTCCTGCTTTGCTCCTTCGATGCAGTTCGTACAGGGACTCGATGTTGACGATCCGGCTTCCGGGAAGGAGATGGTCTTCGATTACCTTGTCCACGTACTTGCGGTTTATCGGATTGCCCGGCTGAAACACGTTCTTTTCCGTCACTTCTTGATTCTGGGAGGTGTTTTTGATCATCGCAGCCAGGTGCGTTTTGTACACTTCGGCAATCGTCGGCATATCCTGCTCCTCACCGTTACAGTAGGGCGAATGAATATGCTTGTCAACAGGAAAATTTTAACTCTGTTGCGTTTCCTACGTCATTCCACGGCTAGGGCGTAAATTTGGGTGCCCTGGGAACCTGTAGGTGGGCTTACTGCTTGTTTTGCAGATCCCTTCCAGATAAACCCTTCGGAACCGATTCCTTCCGGATCCCCGTAGTATCCCGCCGCGTATACCGTACCGTCTTTCACGGTAATGCCTGTAACCAACCCCCCCGTCTGACCCGAAGGAAGGGGCACGGGAACGGGGGTTCCATTTTTCCAGTAGGTGGGGGTCCATCCGTCCTGATTGGGAATCCCTATCCCTCCGCCTATGTAAACGGTGGAACCCTCCGCGAAAGGAGCGAAACCAAAATTGACATTATTGGGGGTATACCCGGAAAGAGCGTGTATAGTACTAGTCAAGCTCCCTGTATCGAACTTCCAGTAACAGGGTACGGCAGTGGTTCCATCCACATAGTACCCGGCCAGGTAAAGAAACCCTCCGGAAAAATAGGCGCCGTACAATCGCCCTCTATCGATTCCAGTTGGCATAGATAAAGGTATAGGAGTGCTGTTCTTCCAGTAGGCTAACTTTCGCTGAGGGTTTTGGGGGTCAAACATGTCTACCAGCTCTCCAGCTGCATGTATATTTCCGTTCTCAACAAAGAGAGCGGTGAGGGAAGGATCTCCCCCTATGTGGTTTTCGGGAACGGGAAGAAGGATGGGGGCTTCGGAGGGGGATCCGATGGGGACTACCCATATACAGGGGTATTTTGTATTTTCAGCATCCTTCACCTGGCCTGCGACGTAGATCTTGCTAGCGGAAACCTTAAGATCAAAGGCCTGTCCTTCCGTTTTTCCTTCGGGAAGGGGGAGAAGTTGCGGAGTGCCGTTCACCCAGAGAACGGGTTTATATAGTTCGTTTCCCATGTACACAGAGCCGGCCGCATAGATGCTACGGGTGACAGGGTTTCCTCCTCCTGGGCCGGGATTTTCTTCTGTTTCTCTCACAGGGGCAACCTGAAGCTGACAGGAGAGGAGAAAGATAAATGCTATAGCAGATATAGCGGATATATCGAATATAGTCCCTATAGAAAACCTTTTCATGTTCCGATCCCTCCTTTTCCTATCATTTAAGTAGTATTTATAGTTTACCACATAGGTACAAAGAAAGCAAATGAGGGGAGGAGTAGCTTTTTGAATAAGTTTAGTGGCTTAGCCTAACACTCTCAGTAGGCCAAGAAACCGTCTCGGGACGTAAAAAGTTATAATGCCCGTCTTATATTTCTTCGAATATTCCCAAGGATCGGTTTTTGCGTACTCGATCCCAAGGGAAAATACGCCCGTTCATAGTAATATACACACCCGGTTGTAGAAGTTGAACCGCCGCAAATGCAACCCCGAAATTGAAAAGAGCGTCCGAACCGACGACTCTGTAAAGGTGCCACCGGTGACAATGATGCGAATCTCGAGATTGTTCATGGCGCACATTGTACCATGAAAAGGAAAGATTGTTACTTTCTCGCTCTTGCAAACCCAATCCGATAGTGGTACACTTTATGGTATAGACAACTATACCAAATGGAATGTATATGCGAGGAATCCCATGATTCACATACAACTGGATCCAACTAGCGATAGACCCCTCTTCCGGCAGATCGCGGATCAGATTTTACAGGCAGTGAGGGAAGGAAAGCTTCCCGAAGGGAGCCGCCTTCCTTCCGAGCGGGAGTTGAGCGAGGAACTGCGCCTTGCCCGCGGTACGGTCAAGAAAGCGTACGAAGAACTCGTCCGGGAAGGGATCATACAAGTACGGAGAGGACAGGGTACCTTCGTGGGCAGGAGTGTGCAGCCCGTAGAGACGGGTAGGAAAGAGCGGGCCTTGCTGCAGATCGGACGTTTGTTGGACGAACTGGAACGGATGCGGTTCTCACCCCGGGAAATCGAGACTCTCGTTCATATCAGCCTGCTGGAACGAATGGAAAAGAAAGCGACCTTCCATGTGGCGGCAGTGGACTGCAATACGGAGTCCCTGGATATGTTCCACAAGCAACTGGCCTACATGAAGGGGATCGATCTGCAGAAGTTCCTCCTCCATGAAATCCTGGGGAATTCCTCTTCCCTATCCAGACTGGAACCCTTCAAGCTCATCATCGTAACTTCCACCCACTACAACGATCTCCTGCGTGCGTTCCCTTCCCTGGAGGAGCGGATCGTACAGGTAGCGGTATCACCCAGCCCGGAAACGATCCTGGAGCTGGGGAGCATCGGGCCCGGGAATACCGTGGGAATCGTGTGCAAGAGCCACACTTTCTCCCAGATCATCCAGAATAAATTGAGGGATCTGCGAATCGCCCCCAAAGGGATAGAAACCCTTCTTCTGGATGAAGGGCAGGATGTGATGGACTTCATCAAGGGTAAGGATGTAATCATTATCCCTCCGGGCTACTCCTTCCAGGTCAGTAAAGAAAACAAGGCTCTATTCCAGCGTTTCCGGGAGGAGGGGGGAAAGACGATTCAGTTCGAGTACCGGATCGAACGGGGTTCACTGCTCCACCTGGAAGAGCGGATCAAAGAGGTGTGGGAATGAGCGGAACTGGGGACATATCGGGAGGTGCGGGAACGCCATCCCGTGGACCGGACAATCCACCCAAAGGAAAGATCGTTCTCGGGGTCATCGGGTACGATTGTCATTCGGTGGGGAATAAGATTCTGGAAGTATTCTTCACCGAAAAGGGGTTTCAGGTGACCAACCTGGGAGTGATGGTAAGCCAGGACGAGTTCATCGATGCGGCCATCGAAACAGCGGCCGACGCCATTCTCGTATCCTCCCTCTACGGACACGGCCTGATCGATTGTCAGGGATTCCGGGATCGATGCGTGGAACGGGGATTGGAGGATATCATCCTCTACGTGGGAGGAAACCTGGTAGTGGGGAAAACCCCCTTTTCGGAAGTGGAAGAGAAGTTCAAGCAGATGGGCTTCGATCGGGTGTTTCCCCCGGATGTGGACCTGGAACAAGTAGCCCGATTGCTGGAGCAGGACATCGATGCGCGAAGAACTGGTAAGCATTGACATCGGCTCCACCTACACGAAGGGAGCCCTGTTCCTCCGTACAGGGGAAGGCTTGCGGCTGGTTCAGAGGGTTATCACCCCCACAACCCAGGAGGATCTTTCCCGGGGCTTTGGAAAGGTATATACCCAGTTGACAGGTCTACCGTACGGGGGTAATAGGGGAAAAGAGCCTTGTGAGGGAAAGGCAGCGCCTGCGGCAGAGAGTTTTCCCGGGAGCAAAGAGGGGGAAACCAGGGCAACACCACGGGTGCGGTTTTCCAGTTCTGCCAAGGGGGGACTACGGATTGCCGCTATCGGACTCGTTCCTGATCTGACGTTGCAGATCGCCAGACTGGCCGCCTGGTCTGCGGGCGGCAAGATCGTAGCGGATTCGTCCTACAAACTGCGGGAGGATCGATTGGCGGGAATGCTTCGCACTTCACCGGACATTGTACTGTTCACGGGGGGGACCGATGGGGGGAATGAGGAAACAGTCCTCTGGAATGCCCGGCAACTGGCAGCATCTTCTTTCAGCGGCACGATCCTCTATGCGGGGAATGCCTCGGTTCGGGGGGAAGTCCTTCGGATCCTGGAAGGGAAGCGAGTGGTGGTAGCTCCCAACGTGATGCCCCGGGTGGGAGAGATCCGCATCGAAGAGACCCGGGAGGCCATCCAGAGGATCTTCCTGGACACCATCGTAGAGGGGAAAGGCCTCAAACAGGTGCGGGAGTTCTGTGGAACCGATCCCGTACCTACTCCCGCGGCTGTGTTCGATCTGGTGGAAGCCATCGGTACCTATCAGGAAGGATGGGATCGGTTCTGCGTGATCGATCTAGGGGGAGCTACCACGGATGTGTACTCCGTGGGAGAGTCCTTCTGGGGGGAAGATGGGGTGGTGCTGAAAGGACTTAGGGAGCCCTGGGTGAAGCGCACCGTGGAGGGAGATCTAGGCATTCGGGTAAGTGCGGCCGCTCTGTGGGACACGGTGAAGCCGTTCTTTCCCGCTCTTGTCCGTCTTGTCTGGGAGGAGGCAGAGGGTAACATTACTTCCTCTGACCTGCCTCTTAAAATTCATCGATACGTGGAGAAGGTAACCTCCGAGACTTCCTATGTTCCCGATTCGGAGGGGGAGAAACGGATCGATCGGTTCCTCGTGTTGGCGGCGGTGGCGATTGCCACTCTGAGGCACGGGGGAACCCTGGAGGAAACCTACACGCCTGCCGGGAGGATCTTCCTCCAAACGGGGAAAGATTTACGGCCCGTGCAAGCACTTATCGGGAGCGGTGGGTACCTTTCCCTATTCGATCTGGGGAAACCGATCCGGGAACTGTTTCACCGCCTGGCAACGGGTGGCCTTGAGGCAGGGAGGGTAGAAGGGGGAAAAGGAACAAGAGGGGAAAGCGACCTGCTGCGGAGCAGTTCCCATGGCAGTGCCCGGATTCACCTGGTTCCAAAGAATCCTTCCTATTTTCGGGATGCCTCGTACCTTTTCCCCTTACTGGGTAACTATGCGAAGGAGTACCCGGAGGAGGTTTCCCGATTGGCCATCGAGACGCTGGTGCCGGAATCGAACGACAGGCCAGGATGAACCATGGAGACGCTGCTTAAGGAATCGAGTCGGGTCTTTCGGCAGGGAATAGGATGAAAGGGGTAGGCTATATGCGAGGGTTGGAACGAATCAAGAAGGCAGATTTTCTGAAAGAGCGGGAAACGGTTCTTTCGAGTTGGCCCACGGGCAAAGAGGTGGATCTTCAGGAAGCGATTGCTTATCAGAAGAGAATCCCCCAAGCCAAACGGTTTTCTGTAGCGATGGAGGAGGCGAAAAGAACGAACACCCTTCTTACCCAACCGAGGGCGGGAGTGGCCCTTCCGGAGGAGCATATCCGACTCCTGAAGTACCTGGAAACGGAAGGGGAGGCGGATCTTCTGCCCACCACGATCGATGCCTACACCCGGCAGAACCGGTATACCGAGGCTCAGGAGGGAATAGAAAAGTCTCTTGCAGCGGGGAAATCTCTCCTGAATGGATTCCCCGCGGTGAACTATGGGGTGAAAATCTGCCGTCAGGTAACGGAAGCGGTAGGCAAACCTGTACAGGTTCGGCATGGAACCCCGGATGCCCGGTTACTGGCAGAGATCTCCCTTGCGGGAGGGTTCACCAGTTTCGAGGGTGGGGGTATCTCGTACAATATCCCCTACGCAAAGAAGGTTCCCCTAGAGCAATCCTTGAAGTATTGGAAATACGTGGATGCGCTAGTAGGGTACTACGAAGAGGAAGGGGTCAGGATCAATCGGGAGCCCTTTGGGCCTTTGACGGGTACCCTCGTACCGCCCTGCATCAGCCATGCGGTGGGGATCCTCGAGGGGCTCTTTGCCCTAGGCCAGGGGGTGAAATCCATCACTCTGGGATACGGACAGGGGGGGAATCTTATCCAGGATGTGGCGGCGGTCCGAACCTTGCGCCAGTTGGCAGAGGAGTATTTCACCCTGGAAGGATTCACAGACTACCACCTGACCATCGTGTTCCACCAGTGGATGGGGGGCTTCCCCGAGGATGAGGCAAAGGCTTTCGCGGTGATCGGGTGGGGTACGGTAGCTGCCGCGTTCTCGGGGGCGGAGAAGGTGATCGTGAAATCTCCCCATGAAGCTTTCGGGATCCCCACAAAGGAAGCCAATGCGGAGGGCTTGCGGGCTACCCGCCAGCTCATTCACATGCTCACCGATCAACGGATGCCGGAAAGCTCCGAGCTATCCCGGGAAAGTGAACTGATCCGGGAGGAAGTGAAGGCCATCCTCGAGGGGGTGTGGAAGCTGGGGGAAGGAAATTGGGAACTGGGCACGATTCGGGCCTTTCAATCGGGGGTGCTGGATGTACCCTTTGCCCCCTCCCTGTTCAATCTGGGGAAGATCCTTCCTGCACGGGATAACGACGGATACATCCGCATCCTTCAACCGGGCAATGTTCCCCTGGGGAAAAAGATCCTGGACTACCATCGGGAACGGCTTATGGAGCGGGCCAGGACAGAGGGCAGACCGGTGAACTTCCAGATGGTGACGGATGATATCTATGCCATCAGTAAGGGACATCTGGTGGGAAGACCGAGATCGAACTCTACTGTTGCATCCCAAGTACAGAGGGCTTAGAAAGGGTGCGCGTTACGGGAGGTTTTCCATGAAAATCAAACAGGTACTATTTGCCCCCGGGACTTCCGCTTTCTTTTTCGACGATCAACGGGCGATCAAAGCGGGAGCCCCCCACGACGGGTTCATCTATCGGGGCAAGCCGATCACGCCAGGCTTCACTCGCATACGGGAGGCAGGCCAAAGCATATCGATCCTACTGGTATTGGAGGATGGTTCGGTGGCTGTGGGGGACTGCGCCGCTGTCCAGTACTCGGGTGCGGGGGGAAGGGATCCCCTTTTCCTCGCTTCCTCTTACCTTCCCGTCCTGGAGCGGGAGGTAAAACCCTTTCTGGAAGGAAGGGAAGTGAGTTCCTTTCGCAAAGCGATAGAAGAACTGAAACCCTTCGAGGAGGGACCGCGAAGACTCCATACGGCTATCCTGTATGGGTTGACTCAGGCGCTTCTCGATGCCTGTGCCATCGCCCGAGGCAAGCTCATGTGTGAGGTGCTGGTAGAGGAGTATGGACTATCTCTTACACCAAAACGGATCCCCATTTTCGCACAGACAGGGGACGAGCGGTACACGAACGTGGACAAGATGATCCTGAAGAAGGTGGACGTCCTTCCCCATGGCTTGATCAACAATATTCCGGATAAGCTGGGGTACCAGGGGGAAAAACTCAAGGAGTATATCCGATGGATCGTTCGCCGGATTGCCCAGCTTACGGATGGAACGGAAGGGGCGGAAGAAACACACGAAACACGCGACGCTTTGTATCGTCCCACCCTCCACTTCGATGTGTACGGCACCCTGGGACTTGCCTATAGCGGAAACCTCGACCGCATCGCTTCCTACATGGCCAGTCTCGAGGAGGATGCAGGAGGGTTACCCCTCTACATCGAAGGACCCGTCGACATGGAAGAGAAGGGTAGACAGATCGAAGCCTTACGGAAATTGAGGGAAAAATTGGAGGCTCTCGGGTCTTCGGTAAAGATCGTGGCAGACGAGTGGTGCAATACCTACGAAGACGTTCGGGAGTTCACCGATGCGGAATGCTGTCACATGGTTCAGATAAAAACTCCGGACCTGGGGGGAATCGAGAATATCGTGGAGAGTGTGCTGTACTGCAAAACCCATGGGATGGAAGCCTACCAGGGGGGAACCTGCAATGAAACGGATGTGTCGGCTCGGGTTTGTGTCCATATCGCCCTAGCCACGCAGCCCCATCGGATACTGGCGAAGCCCGGGATGGGATTCGATGAAGGGTTTACCATCGTGAAGAACGAAATGGAGAGGGCCCTGACCTTGCTACGGTACAGGGTGGAGGGGTCTAGGATAAAGGAGGGTCTAGGATGAAAGAGAAGAAGCACCCCAAGGATAAGAAAAAGAAAAAAGCGGTTAAAAGGGAATCGATTTCCGCAGGGCACGCCGCGATGGCGCATGCCTTGGGAACGCGCGGAACGGAAGAGGTGGAAGGCAGGAGGCAGCGGCTTCTCAATGCGGCCCTGGACCTTGCGCGGCGGGAGCCAAAAGAACTGGATCATCTATTCCCCGATGGATTCAAGGTGCTAAGCCCTACGGCGATTCTAGGGTATGGGTTTCCTCCCGAATCCTTCCTCCGGGGAATCGAGCGAAACCCCCACCTGATAGCGGTGGATGGGGGGTCTACTGATCCGGGACCCTTCTACCTGGGATCCGGGAAGTCCTTTACCAATCGGGCCTTTGTCAAACGGGATCTACGGTTCATGCTGGTAGAAGGGCTACTACGAAACATTCCTGTGGTAATCGGTACAGCCGGTGGTTCGGGAGCTTTGCCCCACCTGACATGGTGCAAGGAGATCATCCTCGAAATCGCCCAGGAAGAGGGATTGTCCTTTAAACTCGGCATCATCCCAGCGGACATTCCCAAACCGATAGTGTTGAAGGCTCTGGAGGAAGATGCTCTGCGCCCTCTCCCCTTCGTTCCTCCTGTAAACAGGCGGGCCATCGAGGAGAGCCCCTACATCGTAGCGCAGTTCGGAGTGGAGCCCATTATCGAAGCCCATCGAAAAGGGTGTGAAGTGATCCTCTGTGGGCGATGCTTCGATCCTGCTGTCTTTGCAGCTCTTCCCATCATGCTGGGATTCGATCCAGGGCTGGCTCTTCACATGGGAAAAATCCTCGAGTGCGCTGCCATCGCCGCCACTCCAGGATCGGGCGCAGACTGTGTGTTGGGAATCCTAAAAGGGGAAAGTTTCATCCTGGAAAGCCTGAACCCTAAAAGGGTATTTACCAGCGCCTCTACGGCAGCCCATACTCTCTATGAAAAATCAGACCCCTATCACCTCTATGGGCCGGGAGGAATGATCAATCTGGAACAGGCGACTTTTACCGAATTAGGGGACGGCCGGGTAGAGGTTCGGGGAAGTCGCTTCGAACCGATCCAGCCCTATACGGTGAAGCTGGAAGGTGCCCGGCCCGTCGGATTCCGTACCGTGTGCCTGGCAGGTGTCCGGGACCCCCTCATGATCGAAGGGATCGAAGTGATCCTGGAAGAAGTGAGGGCTCAGGTAGGATCCCTCATGGAAAAGGAGGGAATCAAGGGGACTCTCTATTTTCATCTATACGGGAAGAATGGAGTAATGGGGAGCCGGGAACCATACCCGGGAAAGAGTCATGAACTGGGAATCCTGATCGACGCGGTGGGGGAGACTCAGAAGGATGCCGACACCCTGTGCAGTGTCACCCGTTCTACCCTCCTGCACTATGGGTACAGGGGTCGCATCGCGACGGCAGGGAACCTGGCCTTTCCCTTCTCTCCCTCGGATACTTCCATGGGAGAGGTGTACGAGTTTTCCCTCTACCATTTGATGGAGATTGGCAGCCAGCGACTCTTTCCCCTGAAAATAGAACAGGTGGAAGCTAAGAAGGGGAAAGGAGGGAAGAAATGAAAAAAAACATCCTGGAAGTGGCTCGGGTAATCCGATCGAAGAACTCAGGCCCCTATGAATTGACCCTGGATATTCTATTCAAAGACCGGAAATGGTACGAACTGTTCAAAGCCCGAAACATCGTGAACGAGGAACTGATCTCTCGGCTCTATAAGGTCCCAAAGGAGGATATCTTGGGAATCATTTGGTTCGAACCCGTGTCGGCGGTGAAGATCACCCTCCGCAGGCCCTGCCCCTCGGGTTCCCCCGGTGATACGGACATTTACGGAGCCCAGCAGCACGCCCCCCTCCTGGGAATCGAGTTCGATGAAGAGGAGTCCCATGGATTCTAAGCCATCCCCGCCTCCCGGTCGGTTCGGCTACCATGAAACCCTCATCTATGCCACCTACTATGCCCCCAGGGGAAGACTTCGGCTCTATATGCTGGGGGGGGAACTGGCCCGGCGGTACCTGTACCCCACGGATCTTTTGATCGGGATCATCGGTGCGGAGGGATCGGGAAAATCAACCCTGATTCGGGGTCTTTTTCCGGGGCTCGAACTGACCAACGATGACGACGGGGTGAACCTCAGGCCCACTCCTATCTACTCCTTTGAACCGGAGGACTACTTCGCTCCCCACACCTTCCATATCGACGTTCGGTACGAGCTTGCCTTCAAACAGAAGTACGAAGTCGCGGAAGCTATCTCCAGGGTTGTTTCCCATGGAAGACGGGTAATCGTAGAGCATTTCGATTTGATCTACGAGGCACTGGGATACAACGCGCAGATCATCTTCGGCATCGGGGAGGAGGTGATCGTTACCCGTCCTTCCGTGTTCGGCCCCCTCCCCAGCCGAATCAAGGGCGTGGTGGATCGAACGATCAAGTATCGCTTGATGGCCCATTCGGCGGAAGATCTCACCAGCTACGTACTTGCCCGGGATTACCACTATACTCCGCCGGTCCTCCATTCCGACGTGAAGCACGGATTCGTGATCAGTTTTCCGGAAAAACCTTCCATTCCCATTACGGAGCTGGAGGAACGGGTGAAGGAACTCATCCAAAAGGATCTCCCCATTTCCATCGCGGGAGAAGACCGCATCCGGTTCGGAACCGATGAAATCTACTGTACCGGGACACGGACCCACGTGAAATCGACAGGACAAATTGAAAATTTTCGCCTTCTAAAGAACTACAAGTATGACCCCATCCACAAGGAGTACCTCCTGGTAGGTATCGTGGGAAGAAAGGAGATCGTGGGCTTCGAAGAAATCAACGAACTCCTCGAAATCGATTGACATCTCATGGTATACTGGGGGCATGTTCAACATTCCAGGCTTTGATCCTTTTATCCCTGTAAAGTACCGCACGTTAGAGGGAAACTATGTCCGTACCCGGGTAGTGGAGGGCACTTCCTTCCTCGAGGTGGATCCAGAGGCGATCCGGAGGCTGGCGGAAGAAGCCTTTCACGATGTCTCCTTTTTCCTGCGTCCTGCATTCCTGGAAAAATTGAGCGGGATCCTCCACGACCTTGAAGCCTCGGAGAACGACCGGTACGTGGTGGAAGCCCTTCTCCGAAACGCGGTGGTGGCCTCCGAAGGGTTTCTCCCCCTCTGTCAGGATACGGGAACTGCCACCGTAATCGCCTGGAAGGGAGACCGGGTGTGGGTGCATCCTTTGGGAGATTTGCAGAGAGGTTCGGCCCCTCTGGGGGGGGGCTCAGCGTTAGGGGAAAAAAACGAAGGAATGGGGGTGTCTCTGGACGAGGAGGCCCTTCTACAGGGTATAGAGACAGTGTACCGCACTCGGTACCTCCGGTATTCCCAGATCGCTCCCGTTACCATGTTCGAAGAGGTGAATACGGGAACCAACCTCCCTCCCCAGATCGATATCTATGCTTCGGAAGGGGATGAGTACCGGTTCCTCTTCATTGCCAAGGGAGCGGGAAGCGCAAACAAGACTTCCTTCTTTCAGGAGTCCAGGGCTCTTCTGGAGCCGGAAAAACTCCGGGCTTTCCTGCGGGAAAAAGTTCAGGCCCTGGGCACCGCAGCCTGCCCTCCCTACCGGCTGGCGGTGGTGATCGGCGGCCTTTCCCCGGAGATGAATCTGAAAGTTCTGAAACTGGCCACCACCGGTTTATTGGATGGATTACCCCAGCGGGGAAATGGGAAAGGATCCATGTATCTGGACCGGGAGTGGAGCGCCATTCTTCTCCGGCTGGCGGAGGAATCGGGGTTGGGAGCGCAGTTTGGGGGGAAATACCTTGCCCTGGATACTCGGGTCATTCGGTTGCCCCGTCATGCGGGAGCCTGCCCGGTAAGTATCGGGGTTTCCTGCAGTGCGGATCGGAACATCCTGGCCAGGATCACACCGGCGGGGGTGTTCCTGGAGGAGTTGGAAAAGAATCCAGCCCGCTTTGTGCAGGAGGGGAACTTACAGAAAGGTCGAAGTCCTCAGAAGGTTGCCATCGACAGAAAGCCGGGAAGCCCACACCCAGAGGTAGTGACGAAAATCGACCTCGACCGCAGTCTCGATGAGGTGCGTAAGGATCTTTCCAGGCTTCCTGTGGGAAGCCTCGTCCTCCTTTCGGGACCTCTGGTGGTGGCCCGGGATATCGCTCATGCTCGATTTTTGCAGCGCCTTAAGGAAGGAAAGGGGTTACCCGAGTACCTCTATCGGTATGGGGTGTACTATGCCGGCCCTGCGAAAACACCCCCTGGATACCCGATCGGAAGCTTCGGTCCTACCACCGCCCAGCGGATGGACGGTTACCTGGAAACCTTCATGCGGGAGGGTGCTTCCCTCGTTACCCTGGCAAAGGGGAATCGGGCAAAGGGTACCCGGGAACTCTGCCGCCGGTATGGGGGATTCTACCTGGGCACCCTCGGGGGGGCTGCCGCCTTGCTGGCCAGGGAGCACATCCTGGCCTCCGAAGTGCTGGATTATCCCGATCTGGACATGGAAGCGGTACGATTGATTCGGGTGAAGGATTTCCCCGCTTTCCTCGTAATAGATGACAAGGGGAACGATCTGTACGGCCTGACTTAGGAGGAATCGATGCTACTCCGAGATTACTGCATTCCCGAAGGGGTGTATTTCATTGAAAGCCGAACCAAGCAGGGAGCCTTCGAGGAGCTGGCAAAAGTATTTGCCCAAGTGTATGGGCATATTGATGCGGAGGAGCTATTGAAAAGGATCCTGGAGAGGGAATCCGTTCTTTCCACATGGATCGCTTCCGGGATCGCGATTCCCCACGCCATCGTGGCCGGGTACGGTCCTTCCCGAATCCTTCTGGGCATCAGTAAAGAGGGGATCCCCTATGGAGCGCCGGATGAACGGCCTGTGCGTTTGTTGATTCTGATCGTGGGGGACGGGATGGAACACCTGCAGGTGCTCCGACAGGTGGCCATTAGACTGGAAACTCCCCAGGTGTACGAACAGATCGTTTCCGCCTACCACCCTGTGGAAGCATACCGGGCCTTTGTGGGAAAGGTGGGGACCGAAGTTTCCCTCCAGGAAAAGGAACTTCCGATGGATCGGGAAGGGCGATTCTTCCTCTCACAGGCATGCTGGGAGCAGGGATTGCTTCTGGCAGAGAAGATCGGTGCCTCTCACGTTTTCGTGCATGCCGATTGTCTGGAGGATCTAGGCTTCTTCCCCAGAGACCTGCCTAAAAACATTTGTTTTGTGACAGTGAGCCGGGTGGAACGAATACGGGATCAGTTCCCTGATCATCCTGTGGTGCAGATTCCCTTCAAAGGGGTGAGCCGGGTGAACCAGGTAGAACTCTCCATCGTATTTGCCCTGTCTCGGGGTATACTCCGGCAGGAAGAACGGGTGGTGAGCATTTTCGGTGTTCCCTTCTCGGGGGTATTGGATTCGGTTCGGGTGACGGATATCGGGAGCGAGTTCAAGGTATTCTTTGCCTTTGGGAAGGAAAAAGAGGGGCAGGACCTCGAGAACCAGGTACTGATGCGGGTAATAGAAATTGCGGGGGAACTGGCAGAGGAAGGGAGGGAAGGGAAACCCTCGGGTACGATCTTTGTCCTGGGGGACTACGAGCAGGTACAGCATCACTGCCAGCAGATGATCATCAATCCCTTCGCGGGGTATCCGGAATCGGACCGGAACATCCTGGATCCCAGTTTGAAGGAGACCATCAAGGAACTTTCCAAACTGGATGGCGCCTTCGTGATTCGGGGGAATGGGGTGATCGTGTCGGCAGGGACCTACCTGCGTACTCGAGTGCCTCCTGCCGAGCTGCCCTCTGGCCTTGGGGCAAGGCACACCGCAGCCGCCGCCATCACCGTGGTTAGCCGTGCGGTGGCCGTGGTGCTCTCCGAATCCACCCGCCGGGTGAGTATCTTCAAAAGCGGCGAGCGGATCATGGTTCTGTGACTTTTTTCAAACTCTCCCCGATCTTCTCTATCTGCCGTTTGGATACAAGGAACTCCACCACCCCTTCCCGGGAAAGGGCATAGAAATCCCGGTTGAAAGGCAGGTACTGTACCCGCTGGATCTTTCCAACCGGTTCGTTTAGATAGTACTCCAGGGTGAGTTCCGCCTTTCCAGTCGGTTTCCCGCCTGCAGGGATCTCCCCTTCGATGATGAGGCCGATACAGTTCTGGTACAGATCCTTGAATTTTTCCGCCTTCACTTCCTTCCCATCGAAGAGGAAGGTTTCTTTTGTCTCTTCTTTCTTCGTTTCCTTACCGTCCTTGTCCTTTTCCGTTACGGTGACTTTTTCCCGTTTGATTTCCCCGGTGTGGCGGGCACCCAGGTACTCTATGTGCAGTTTGTCGACCTTATCGATGTTGATGATGAAGCCAAACTTGTCGATCAGATCGAAAGGTTTTACGGCGATATCGGAACGGATGTCCTCCAACAGGAACACCGTGGGAGAGTCTTTCAGTTTGGCAAACACCCGGTTCTTTTCCCACTCGGGACCGGTCTTGGCCGCCTCCTTACCGATCAGGAGGTGTAGGGAGACATCCTTTTGAACCTCCTTTTCCACTTCCTTATCCCCTTCCTTTTCCTTCACCTTTTCCTTCACTTTAGCCTTCACCGAAATTTCGTACTCTGGTTTGTCCAATCCGTAGGGAGCGAGGGATGTGGGTTTGTCGCTGACGAAATCCTTGATCTGGAGTTTTCCTAACGCCGTGGTCAATTTATTGAAGGCCTGGGAGTCTACCCCGCGGGGAAGCTTGTAAGGGGAGGTGAGGATGTGTGTGGTGAACGAGGCCTCCTGCACACCGGTATTGGGTTTCGGTTCGATAGCAATCCGGGTGTTTCCATGGATCAATGTGAGGCGTTCCACATCCTCCGGGTTGAAGGACGGCAGTTTCCGGTTCCGGAAATCCGTCAGGGACACGTAGAGCCGTTCCCCCGGGTAGGAGGGAAGGATGTACACCTTCGGCTCCCCTCCCTTCATCCCATAGTACCCATTCCCTGTAGGGGTCTTGTCTCCTCCCAGAAGCTCAACTTTACTTCCATCTTCCAGGCTCAGCACCACCCGTGCCTTGGGAGCGGAAAGTCCGAAAGGACCTAGATCCTTGGGATTCTCGTCCGCGACCCGCTCGTACCGCATGTTGCAAAGGGACCAAAGTACACTCTTGATCTCTTCCTGGTCCAACTGTACCCCCAGGGCTTCGGCAGGGGAAGTCCATGTTTCTCCCTTCCGTTCCAGCACTACTCCCTTCAAGGGAAGTTCGATCCGGGTTACCTTCTTGGTGTCGATTTCCGTCATGTAGAGTGATTTGTACTGTTCGGATTGTTTTTCGATCTGGGCTTTTTTGTAAGCCGTGGCCCCGAAGTACCCTCCGATGAGGATCACCAGGGCCACCCCGGCGATGATGAGGTTCTTTTGTCTGGACATACCCACCTCCCCTTTCGGTTACAGATGACGCCGTTTGAGCCAGACAACGAGTCCTGCCGCAAACAGACCCAGCGGAATGATCGCCGTGAAGAGTAACCCGAAGATGATCACCTGGAGTCCCGAGAGTCTCATGGGAAGGGTGATGAGGCTCTTGGACCGGACAGAGATCGATTCCGGCCTATCCTGGAGCCAGGTGAGGGAGTTCATGAATAGGTCGAAGTTTCCCTGAATCTGCCCAAAGAGGCTTAACGGTTCCAGAAGGGTACCGCTTCCGAGAACCACGATCCGGGTTTCTTTTCCCTGCTGATTCTCCAGAGGTTCTTTGATGGCTACCCCCAGGGTGATGGGGCCTTTTTTGTCGGTGGCGGAAAACCTGGGTGAATTGTTCTGTAAGTCCACTCGCAGGAAGGAATCAGCCGAGGATGTGAGCAAGGGCTCGATCTCTAGGGTGCGGCGTTTGAGGTCGAGGGTTTTTACCCCCTGGGCGAACTGGAGCACTACGGGGACACTGTTCTCTTTCAAGGGGCGCACGATGTCATGAAGGCTTGGTTCGGGGATCACGTGGAAAGGATTGCCCGTGTTGTAGCTTTTGTTCATCTCCACCACCACCCCAAAGTCGAAATCGACCCCGTAGCTAGCGAGGATTTCTTTCAAGTTCTTGGGATCCCCGCTCTGGAAGTCCGCCATCACAAGGAGTCTCCCCCCTTTCTGTAGGTAACTCAAAATTCTGTCCCGTTCTGCCGGGGTAAGATCCTGCTTCGGACTATTGATCACCAGGAGACCTGCATCTTCCGGCACTTCCGACTGCAGGAGGTTCAATTGCTTATAGGTGAAGTTCTCCCGTTCGATCACGGGCTTCATCTGTAGATCGAACAGGGCTTTTTCCTTGTGCCCCGTGAGATCGTACACCACCGGTGTAGTACCGGAGGTAACGTACAGGAGGGTCCCTGTAACCCGTTTCTCTACGGAGAAACCGGTGATTTCCGGATTCTGGAAGTTCATCCAGTTGATTTCGTACAAGTCCACCTGGGGAATCACTTTGAACCCTTTTTCCCCTTCGATGATGAGAGACCCTTTCTCGATTCCTTTGCGGGTCTTGTCGTACTTGGCGATGAGACCGGGGTTCTTGTCGGGATCCAGGATTTCCAATCGGATATTCTTGTTCTTTGCAACGTACTTCTCCAGGACTTCCTTTACCTGTCGGGATTCCTTACCCGGTTCCCACAGAGCATAGATCGTTACAGGACTCTTGATCCCTTCCAGAACTTTGGTGGTTTGTTCCGAGAGGGAAAAGAGTTTGTTCCGGGTGAGATCGACCTGGGGAGAGAACTGCTGGATGATCAGGTTCAACAGCATCAGGCCAAGGACGAGGGATAGGGTCAACAGGGCGGCATACCCCCCGTACCGTACCTGTTTGGTCTGTAGGGATTCGAGAAACAGTGCCTTTAGATTCATGTTCTTGAGCTTCACGGCCTACCTCCTTAAACCCATCGTTGCTTTTCTATCAACCGGACCGTCAGGAAGAGAAAGAGGCCGGTAAAGGACAGGTAGTACACGAGACTGTCTACCTTCAACAACCCCATGGAGAAGTTTTCGTACCTCTTGTTGAGGGAAAACCAGGAGAAGAACTTCCGCATGAATCCGATGAAGACCACCTTGTCGATGAAGTAGGAAGCGGCGATGATGATGGCACCGAGGAGAAAAACCGCGACAGTGATGTAAAGGTTCTTCGTGTTAAGATAGATGTATCCGCAGAGAGCCACTACCAGAAGAGCCGCGAAGATGATGCCTGCGGTTAGATCCACGGGAAGGGAATTACTGATGGGATCGATCAACCAGATCATGAGGAGGGAAAAGAAGGAAACGAGAGCCGAGGTAAGCTGGTTTTCCGTTCCGGCCGATACGAACACTCCCACGGCAATGTAGGAAGCACCCAGGAAGATAAACCCGATATAGGCACCGAGGGTTTCCCAGAAGGAAAGGTCCCCATAGATGCCTACCACGAGGGCATACATCACGGTTATCGCCAGGGTGATCAGGTACACGGTAAAGGCTGCCAGGAACTTTCCCAATACGATCTCCGGTATGGAAATGGGACTCGTAAGGAGAAGTTGATCCGTTCGCTGTCTTTTTTCCTCGGAGAAAAGACGCATCGTGAGGAGGGGTACCGCAAAGAGATAGATGAAAAGGATCCCTCCCAGGAAACCGGTGTACTGAGAACTGCGTGTGATCAGGTTGCCGAAAGTGAAGAATACTCCTGCCACCAGCAGGAAGAATCCCATGTAAATGTATCCGATGGGGGTGAGAAAGTAACTCTTCAGTTCGCGCTTGAGTATGGCCATCATACCTTTGCTACCTCCTCTTCTTTTGTGGTCAGGTGCAGGAAGATTTCTTCCAGAGTCATATCGAGGGAACGCATCATGAGAATGGGAAGCCCAGCGGCACCGAGGGCTTTTGAAATATCCCGGCGGATATCCTTGTCCTTGTCCGATTCCACAACCACTTCCACTGTTCCAGGTTCCTGGGATTCCTTGAAGGAAAGGTTTCTCACATTCTCCACTTTCCGCAGGGCAGATTCTACCTGTTGGGGTGTACCGTCGATCCTTATGAGCAGGTGGCTACCGCCTAAAAGCCGTTTTGCCAGGTTCTCGGGAGTGTCGTCCGCCACGATTTTGCCCTGGTTGATGATGAGAACTCGCTTGCAAACGGCACTTACCTCCGGCAGTATATGGGAACTGAGGATCACCGTATGGGATTTCCCCAGATCTTTGATCAACTGTCGAATCTCCAGGATCTGTTTCGGGTCTAGCCCTGCCGTAGGCTCGTCCAGGATCAGGATATCCGGCTTCCCGATCATGGCCTGGGCCAGTCCCACGCGCTGCTTGTACCCTTTGGACAGGTTCCTCACCAGCCTTCCCGCTACATCGGTGATCCCTACGGTCTGCATCACCTCGTCGATCCGTTTGGGTAGTTCCTGCTTGGGCACCTTCTTGACTTCCCCCGCGAATTGCAGGTATTCCCGAACGGTCATTTCCGGGTACAGGGGTGGGTTTTCGGGAAGGTAGCCGATTCGTTTTTTCACTTCCAGCGGGTGTTCCAGGATGTTCATCCCGTCCACCGTCACCGTTCCTTCGGTACAGGACAGGTACCCGGTGAGCATGTTCATCGTGGTGGTTTTCCCCGCACCGTTGGGACCGAGGAAACCCACGATTTCTCCCCGCTCGATTTTGAAGGTTGCATGATCCACTGCGGTATGCGGGCCGTACCGTTTTACCAGATCTTTCGCCTCTATCACAGGACACCTCCTGAGGGTAGAATTAAATGTCAGCTCGATAGGAGTGACAGAACTTCTTCGGGAGTTCGGGCGTTCCGAAGTTTTTCTCGTGTATCCGCGTTTTTCACCACCTGAACGATCCGGGCAAGAATATGAAGGTACTCTTTTTGGTTGTAGTCTGGGCCGCCGATCAGGAACACGAGAGTTACGGGTTGCCCGTCGATCGCTTCCCAATCGACCCCCCTTTTCACGATCCCCAGGGCGATGAAGAAAGAATTGAGGGTTTTCAGTTTCGCATGGGGTACCGCTACCCCGACTCCAATTCCGGTGCTCACGATGAGTTCCCGGGCCGCTACAGCTTCGGCAAATCGCAGTTTGTCTTTCACCTTGCCTGCCCTGTGAGCGGCTTCGATGAGGAGTTCGAGTACACGGCCCCTGTCCTGCGTATCCTCGATGAACAGGATACACTCTTTTGAAAGATACTTTGTAATGTCCATGGAATCGTTTCGATGTTAATGTACTAAACTAAGAACATCTCGTCAAATGGGGAGGTTGCCGAAGGGGAGTGTTTGGTGTAAAAATAGGAGACTTAAATCGTTTAAGAGGTGAAACCATGAAAGCATTAGTGCATACCGCGCCGAATACCTTCGAATTGAAGGATGTTCCCAAACCCATTCCCCAGGAAAACGAGATCCTTGTGCGGATCAAAGCGGTGGGGATCTGCGGAAGCGATGTGCATGGGATGACGGGGCATACGGGTCGGAGGATCCCTCCTATCATCATGGGGCATGAGGCTTCGGGAGTGGTGGAAGCATGCGGGGCCAAGGTTACCCGTTGGAAGGTGGGAGATCGGGTTACCTTCGATTCCACCATCTACTGCAATGCCTGTGAATACTGCCTCCAGGGCAGGATCAACCTCTGCTCCAATCGAAGGGTGCTGGGGGTTTCCTGTGATGAGTACCGAAGAGATGGAGCGATGGCAGAGTACGTGGTGGTGCCGGAGCACATCGTGTTCAAGCTGCCTGACACCGTGTCCTTCCATCAGGGAGCCCTGATCGAACCCCTTTCCATCTCCCTCCATGCGGTAAATCGCGCACGCATCCGGATTGGAGACTCGGTGGTGGTGATGGGGTGTGGTATTATCGGCCTTATGGCGATCCAGTGTGCCCGTCTAGCCGGTGCGGGCACCATTTTATCGGTAGACTTGAACGAAGCCCGCCTGGAGATGGCCTTGAAGGTGGGGGCCGATGTGGTGGTGAATCCCGCCAAGGCGAACCCTCTGCAGATGGTGCTGAACCATACGAAGGGGAAGGGGGCGGATGTGGCCTTCGAAGCGGTGGGGTTGGAAAAAACCGTGAATGAAACCCTTTCCTACGTACGAAAGGGGGGCAAACTCGTGTTGATTGGGAATCTGGCGCCTACGGTGCCCATCGGTTTACAGGCGATCGTTACCCGGGAGATCGATGTGTATGGTTCAGCCGCCTCTTCGGGGGAATATCAGACCTGTGTGGATCTGATCGGCTCCCGCAGAATCCAGGTAGATCAGTACATCAGCAAGGTGGCCCCTCTTGAAGAGGGGCAGGTGTGGTTCGAAAAGCTCCTTTCAGGTAAAGAGCCCCTGTACAAGGTGATTCTGGAACCCTAAGGGTGCAGTGTACATAGTACCCCGAAGCTTGTGGGTGTTCTAGGGAAAGGCCGCGGGGGGAGGAGAAACCGCCGAGTGCGGGGCCCTATCCTTTGACCCCTACCTCCTGCGGCCTACTCCCACTTTGGGGCATTCCTGCTCGAGGGGGCAGGTGGAACAGAAGGGAGACTGCGGGGTGCAGACCCTCTGTCCGTAAGCCACCAGTACTTCATTGATGGGAATCCAGTACGGTTGGGGAAGCACCTCCATCAGGGCATACTCCGTTTGCTCCGGTGTGCGGGTACGTACCCAGCCCAAACGGTTGGAGATCCGATGCACATGGGTATCCACGCAGATGGCGGGGATCCCATATCCCAGGTTCAGCACGAGGTTTGCGGTTTTCCTTCCCACTCCCGGAAGACTCAACAGGAGCTCCCGGTCAGTAGGTACTTGCCCCTGGAATCGGTCGATCAACTGGCGGGCGATCTGTTTCAAGTTCCTTGCCTTTACCCGGTAGAAGCCTACAGGGTAGATAAGGGTTTGAATCTCTTCTTCTGTTAATGAAAGAAGAGCCGCTGGAGTGGGAGCCTTTTCCAGAAGACGCTGGGAAGCTTCGAGGGTGACCTTATCCTTTGTCCGCAGGGATAGGAGAGTGGAAACGAGGATCCGAAAGGGGTCCTGGGCGAACTCCCGGGCCACGATGGAAACCGACGGTAGTTCCGCTCCTTCCAGCCTACCCTTGAGAAGCTTCAGAATGCGATCCCAATCACGCACGAGGTGTGTCCTGAGGATCGGGTGAAAGGGATGCCAGGAGTGCTACGGCATAGGCTTCGATAGCTTCCTCCCTTCCTACCGCATCCTGCCTCTCCTTTGTCTTCCCCTTCACGGAGATTTGGGAGGGGGAGATCCGCAGGTCTTCTGCCAGGGTCTTACAGATCGCTTCCCGATGGGGTAGGAGTTTCGGTTTCTCCAGCACCACTGTACAATCGAGATTTACCACCTGGAAACCCGCTTCCTGAATCAGACCCCGCACTTTCTGGAGAAGAAGACGGCTGGAAATGTCCTTGTAGGCGGGATCCGTGGGAGGAAAATGGGAACCGATATCTCCTAGACTTACGGCTCCCAGGAGGGCGTCGATCACCGCATGGATCAGCACATCCCCATCCGAATGCCCCTCTTCCCCTTTGGAGGAAGGGATGACCACCCCCCCAATCCAGAGGGTTCGCCCCTCTACCAACCGATGGATGTCGTACCCAAAGCCGATTCGAGTGATCTGCTGTTGGCTGTCCCCCTCCCGTGCGGTCATGTGCATGTCCTCCCAATAGGTGATCTTGCGGTTCCCCCTCTCGCCCTCTACGGTCTCCACCTTTCCGATGTACCGATGGTAGATCTCCGTGTCGTCCAGGTATTCTCTTCCATCGGAAGCGGCCCGAAGGTGGGCTTCGAGGATTTCGGAAAAACGAAATCCCTGCGGGGTTTGGATACCCACGAATGCCGAACGATCCACGTGTTCCGCGATGGTACCATCCGGCAGGAGGCGTTTGAGGGAATCTACCAGGGGAATCACGGGCGCGCAGGCCCCGCACCTGTGGGTGCCTTCGAACACCCGAAGGATGGTACGGGCACTTACCCAGGGCCGTGCCCCATCGTGGATCAGTACAAGCTCAGGTGCATGGGGTTCCAGGGCCAATAGACCCTTTCGCACGGACCCCTGGCGATTGTTCGCTCCTTCCACGAAAAGGGTGTGTTTCTCGTGCAGGGGATCCTGAAGCCAGGGGGCTAGTACCTGGCGGGCCTTACCTTCGCCGCCCGGCGGAATGGTAATGACGAACCAGGTGAACAGCCCTGTGGATTCGAAAGTTCTGAGAGACTTTTCCAGTACCGTGGTGTTTCCCAGGGGAAGGTACTCTTTTTTGATCGAGTTACCCATTCGGGTACTGGACCCTGCTGCGGTGATGAGCACTGCGTGCCGTTTCATGCTCAGTAGTCGAAGGACTCTTCCTCTTCTTCCTCTTCCTCTTCTTCGAGATCGAAGGTTTCCTCCAGGTCGGGCTCCTCTTCGTCAGTGAGGGAGGAGGCATGGCTGGTTTTAACTTTTTCTGGAGCTTCCGCCTCCAGCTTGGAAAAGATCATGTGCTCGATCTCCTCTTTCCGCAAACCGAGGGAGTAGGAGATTTCGTCCACCAGAAGCTTCAGCGCACTGTCGAACAGCTTCCGTTCCAGGATGGGAAGTTCCTTGATCTTGGATCGATGGTACAGTGTACGAACCACCTGGGCGATGTCGATCACGCTTCCCTGCTTGAGGAGATCGAGGTTCATCTGATACCGGAGTTTCCAGTCTGTAGGAACCGGTTCATACTCTTCAGAGATGAAGTTCAGAGCCTTTTCCGCTTCTTCTTTGCTGACGATGGCTCGAATCCCCAGGGACTCTGCCTTTTCTACCGGTACCATTACGGTCATATCGGAAACTTCGAGGTAGATGACATAGTAGAGGAGTTTTTTATCTTTGAAGGGGCGTTCTTCGATAGAGATGATTTTCCCCACCCCCTGCAAGGGATACACAACTTGTTGGTTCAACTTGAAGGGTGTATTATAGGAGACCGAAGTATTCGAGTGATGACTCATGGTATACAAGTATACAAAAAAAAATATCTCTAGTCAAAGGGGTTAAATCTCTAAATAATCTCTAATTGCAGGTCGCAGGCGGTGTAAGGTGGATAGAAACCTCCTCAAGAGAATCTTTCTTTCTTTTCTCGGTTTCATCGGTCTTTTCGTTTCCCTCTATCTGGTCCTTAAGTATCGAGCGGAGTTGCGCCTTCTATACTCCTCCCCCTATGCGCTTCGAGCCTACATGGAAGGATGGGGAATCTACGGCCCTGTGCTGTTCATGGGGTTACAGATCCTTCAGGTCATCGTGTTCATCATTCCGGGAGAGGTTACCCAGTTCGCGGGAGGGTACTTTTTTGGGTTCTGGTACGGGCTGTTCTATTCCCTCGTAGGCATCACCCTTGGTTCCGCATTCAATTTTTTCGTTGCCCGTGTCCTGGGAAAACCCTTCATCCTGAGGATATTCGGAAAAGAACGGGTGGAACGGTTCGTACAGTTGATGGAATCCACACAGGCCAAAGGTGTCGTATTGGTTCTCTTTATCTTGCCTGGTTTTCCCAAGGATTTTCTCAGTTACGTAGTAGGGTTGACCCGGTATGGGTTTCCCTACTTCCTGCTGGTGTCTACCCTCGGACGGCTGCCGGGGCTTTTATTGAGCAGTTACCTGGGCGATGCGGCGGCACTCCAGGCCTGGAAGGAGGCTATCGTTGCCCTCGGAATAGGGGCACTGCTGTTTGCCCTAGGGATGTGGGGGAGGAGGAAATTCCTTTCCCGGCATTCGAATCTCAAAATCCCCGGCTCAGATAAGGGAGGGCCTCCTTCCTCTGGATCACCCCCGGAAGGGGTTTGAAGGGGGTGAACTTGAGGTACTTGAAGGGGTGGATATCCAGGGGATTGGGGTACCAGCCTTCCAGGAACTGCAGATCGATCAGGTTGATGGCAGGGGAATGACCGATAGGGAGTACCACGGCTCCCTTGAGGAGGATCGATTCCGCCTCGCTTAGGGTTTTGTACCGTTCCTGCCCCGCTTGTTGGAAACTCTTCTCGATCAGAGCGTCGAACTCCGGGTTTGCGAACTTCGCGTCGTTCAGATTGCTATTAGAGGTCCACATTTGCAGGAAGGTGAGAGGGTCGGCGAAGTCTCCGATCCAGCTTACCGTTCCCAGAGTGAAGCCCCCCTCCTTCAGGATGGTGAGGTACTCCGGGTAAGGGTACGTTTGTATTTGGGAGTCCAGGCCGAGGGCCTCTTTCCAGGCGGCTGCGAAGAGCGCGGCCACGATCCGATTTTCCTCTCCTTCGGGAATCTTGAATACGACGGTGGGTAGACCTTTCCCTTCGGGGAACCCGGCCTCTTTCAGAAGGGCGAAAGCTTCCTCACGGTTTGTCGCCTCCAGTGTTTCAGGTTTCGGATACCTGGGCAGGGGGGGGACGAGGGTTTTGGCGGGTAGAAACTGGATATCCTTTGTCCTGACCTTGTCCCAGGGGATCAGCAAGGCCAAGGCCCTCCGCACCCGGGCATCGTTCCAGGGTTCATCGGGGGTGTAAAAAAAGAAATAGTAGGTGGCGAACATGGGATTCACGATGATGGTGTCCTTGTACAGGACTTGATCGATGGACATCCCCCCGGCGACCCAGTGGATTTCGTAATCGTTGAACCTGCGAGTGACGGAAAGAGGATCCTGCATGAAGAGGAACCGGATGGTGGCGATGGAAACATTGGCTGTATCCCAGTAATGGGGGTTCTTTTTCAGGATCCAAGCGTCGGGCTTTTGCTCCACTATCCGGTAGGGACCATTCCCGGGAACTTCGGAAAGACTATTCCAGTCTTTCTGTTCCAGAAGGGAGGGATGGATGGGGACGAAGCTATGGTGGCAGAGGATTTTCAGGAAATGGGTGGAAGGATGCTCCAGCACGATTTGCAGCCGTTTTTCCGAAAGAACTCGAATCTGTACGGAATTGGGGTCGGGATTTTTCCCGGTGCGGTAGTCCCTGGCTCCCGCGATGATGTCGTACAGGAAAGAATACTCCGCCTTTGTGTCGGGGTGGAGGAATTTGAGCCAGGAGTTACGGAAATCCATCGCAGTCACGGGATCTCCGTTAGAAAACTTCGCCTCCTCTCGAATACGGAAGGTATAGGTTTTCCCATCGGGGGATACCTCCCAACTGCTGGCCGCGCCGGGAACAGGGTCCAGGGTGGCGGGATCGTAGGAAACGAGTCCTTCGTAGAGGGCGGTGTACACCTGAGCTTCCGTCGCGGAGAACGCGTTGAGGGGGTTCAAGCTGATCTGGCCCGGGAGGAAAGCCACTACCAGTTCTTCCGGCGGGGTAAGGGGAAAGGACACGTGCAGGGGAAGCGCCCCCAGGAAAAGAAGGAACAAGAATCGTTTCATGCTAGATACCCGAGGATGATAGCGAGATGCGCATCCCCGTGCAAGGGTTTGACGAACACTTCCCGAAACCCCGTTTCCTGTAGCCGCTGGACCGCCTCCGGGTCGCTGGTCATGGCCAGGAGGGGCAGGGAGGGATTGATCCTGCGGATTTCTCTAGCTACCTCACTCCCATTCAGACCCGGCATGTATTCATCCAACAGTACAAGTTTGTAGGTTCCCTGCCGGAAGCGCTCCAGCGCGTCAGTGCCCGTTTCCACCGCATCGAAGGTAATGCGGAGCCGTTTCAGCTGAAACTCCAGCAATTTGCGGGCGGTAAACTCATCCTCAGCCAGGAGGATTTGCTTTTCGTTCATACTGCTCCCTGTAGATAGATTCCAGTAAGCTTTCTTCGTCTTTCAGGCGGCTCAAGGCATTCTCGAGACTTCCTAGCATGCCCGCTTTGGCCTGCTGTTCCATCGATCGAGCGGCTTCGGCCAACCGTAAGGCACCCACATTGAGTCCGCCTCCCTTTATACTGTGGGCGATCCGATGAATTTTTACAAGGTCCAGGGGATGTTCGTCTGTTAGAAGGTGCTCCAATTCCTGAAGGTGGTTCCTGCAGTGGGAGAGGAACTCTTCCATCAACTGTCGGGAAAACTCCTCATCGGGGCATGCTTTCTGGAGTACCTCAGGATCGAACACCGATTTTCCCTTCTCCAGATGAGAGCCCTCCAATCGGTACGTGGCGGAGTCATTTGCTGGAGGGAGGGGTGGGGCTTCGGAGAACTCCCTGGAGGGGCCTTTCGAGGGATCCATAGACGGCTTTTGACTCGAGGCGAGGGGGAGAGTGAAGAGGACACCTTCTTTTTCGAAGGATAGGGTTCCTCCCAAGCATTGGAGAGAGGTGCGTGTATGGATAAAGGAGTTCTCCATTTCCGGAGAGAATTTCCCCAAAAGGGTGGCGGAAAGAACCCCTTCCCGATAGTCCCACTCGAGGCGGTAGGAGCTTACCTTCCGGCTGGATTCCAACTGCATGAAGAAGACCGTGAGAATTTTGGAAATCCGATCCGGATCCTGGAGAGTGCATTGTTCCGCAGGGGGCTCGTACTGGTTCCGGATGAGAATCGGAAAACCCAACGAAGAAAGATCGTGAAGGATTTGGTCTATCAGTTCCGGCAGTCGGATTATAGACATACTATATAGTATACTCACTACTACTTAACTTTTCTCTAGTATTTTGGTATATTCCCGCTTCGATGACCGAATGGGAAGAACGAAAGTATAGGGAAGTATACGATACGGTGTATGCCACCACCCGGTATCGTATCATGGTAGACCCTAATTTCACGATAAAAGATCTCGAACGGTTGCTGGCTACTCTCTATGCCAACGAGGGGAACGATCAACTAGGTCGGGGTGTCGTGGGAGACATCGTCAGTTCGGCTACCATAGCAGCCCACCAGCAAGTACTTTTGGAGTGGAAACGGGAATTGAGGGAAAAAACATGACGAAGATGAAGACCCATGTACTGGCATTGACGTTGGGAGTGCTTTTTGGATGCACCCAGGTTCCCTATACGAACGAGCAGGAGCGTCCTCGTCTTCTATCCCTGGATCGAAACCGGGTCCTCGAGCTGATCGAGATGCCGGATCCCAGCCTGTCCCTGTACAGGAACGAGGGAACCAGAGGCCTGGTGGAAAAGTTCTTTATCCGGGCAGCTGGGTCGGAACGTGTGGCGAAGGCCATCCTCCGGTATTCGGATGAGATGGATCTCTCCCTCTTTCTGACCTTTTCTGTGGCGTATGTGGAGAGCGGATACAATCCCCGGGCGGTGAACCGCAATTCCGGTTCCATCGATCGGGGGCTGTTTCAGCTCAACTCCCGCTCCTTTCCCCATTTGAAGGAGAACGATTTCTACAACGTCGAACTCAACACGAAGTATGGACTAGAGCACCTCCGGCAGTGTTTGGAGCTAGGGGGGAACGACATCATTGCTCTGGCGATGTACAATGCCGGCAACACACAGGTAACCTCCCGAGGAGCTCCCATCTCCACTCTGGAACACATCAGCAAGTACGTGGAATACCGCAAGAAACTGGAAAGTTCCTTCCGCGAGTTCTTCCGCTCCGTGTATAGGGAGAATAAAGTAGCTTCTTTAGGGGAAAGGAATATCCAGCAGTAAGACCAATCGATACAGGCCAAACGTTCTTGACAGGGACCCTACCCCTGTCTAAGGTGTACCCATGGTTATCGTATTAGAGAAGCATATCACCCCTGAACAGAAGAGGGATCTGCGCAATTACCTGGAAACTAAAGGGTATCAGGTCCGGGAGATCGTGGGCCAGGAAGAGACGATCTTCGGGGCTGTGGGAATCCCTAGAGTGGATCCGCGGGAAGTGGAACTGTTGCCGGGGGTACAGCGGGTCATTCCCATCAGTAAGCCCTACAAGCTCGCTTCCCGGGAGCTGAAGAAGGAAGATACCATCGTACCTGTGGGCCCCATAAAGGTGGGGGGCAAGCGGATCGTGGTGATTGCAGGGCCCTGTGCAGTGGAAAGCAGGGAACAGATCCTGGAAACGGCTCGAATCGTCCGCTCATCGGGTGCAGTAGCCCTTCGGGGAGGAGCTTTCAAACCCCGGACTTCTCCCTATTCCTTTCAAGGACTGGGAGAGGAGGGGCTAAAGTACCTGAAGGAGGCGGGGGAAACCTACGGGATGCCGATCGTAACGGAGGTAGTGGCTACGGAATACGTGGATCTGATGGAGTCTTACGTGGACCTCTTTCAGATCGGCGCTCGAAACATGCAGAACTTCGAACTCTTGAAAAAGGTGGGCCGCACGGGGAAACCCGTTCTCCTGAAACGGGGATTGTCCGCCACGATCGAAGAGTGGCTCATGGCAGCGGAGTACCTGTTGGCCCATGGAACCGACCATGTGATCCTCTGCGAACGGGGAATCCGTACCTTCGAGACCTACACCCGGAACACCCTGGACATCTCGGCCATCCCGGTGATCAAGAAACTCAGTCATCTTCCCATCCTGGTGGATCCCAGTCACGCTACGGGGATTCGAGAGAAAGTTTCTCCCGTAGCCCTGGCGGCTATCGCGGCCGGTGCGGATGGTCTCATCATCGAGGTACACCCCGATCCTTCGAAAGCCCTCTCCGATGGAGCGCAAAGCCTGTTCCCCGAACAGTTCGAAAAGCTCATGCGGGATATCGAGGTGCTGGCACCGGTAGTGGGAAAAGAGGTGGCCAAACTTCCCTCCCTGGAACAGGAGAGGAAAGAGGGAGCTCAGATCGAAAAGGGCGAGTATGCCGGTTCCAGATGGCGTCTCCATTCGATTGCCGTGGACAGGCCGGTACCCTCTGGACAGATTCCGCGCATAGCATTCCAGGGTGAACGGGGCGCGTACAGCGAAATGGCTACGCTAAATTACTTCCATTTCGAAGTGGAAACCTTGCCCCAGAGGAGTTTCCAGGATGTCTTCGATGCGGTTCTGGAAGGGAAGGTGGAGTATGGGATCGTTCCTCTGGAAAACTCGTTGGCTGGTTCGATCCATGAGAATTACGATCTGTTCCTTCGGTATCCGGATATCAAGATCGTGGGAGAAACGAAACTTCGCATCGTACACAGCTTGATCGGTTTGCCCGATGCCACTATCGAAGGAATCCGCAAGGTATTTTCCCACCCTCAAGGGTTGGCGCAATGCGCCCGGTTCCTCGATGAACATCCTTACATGGAGAAGGTTCCCTTCTACGATACAGCCGGTTCTGTCGCCCATGTAGCGAAGGAGGGGAAAAAAGAGTACGCCGCCATTGCCCATGAGGGGGCAGCGCGTATCTATGGGATGAAAGTACTGAAGAGTGGAATCGAGACGAACCCGTTGAACTACACCCGCTTCGCCATCCTGGCCCGGGCGGAGTTGGAGGTTGGAGAAACACCGAACAAAGCCTCCATCGTGTTTTCCACACCTGACAAGCCGGGTTCACTGTTCAGATGCATGAAAGTTCTGGCAGACCGGAACCTCAACATGAAGAAGTTGGAATCCAGACCCATCCCGGGGAAACCCTGGCAGTACATGTTCTACGTAGACCTCGAACTGCCGGAAGATCTGGGAATCTTTCAGGAAGCGATAGCGGAAATTGGGGCTCTTTCGGAAGATGAGGTTCGCGTTTTAGGGCTGTATCGGGCAAGCAACTGAAACCGTCATTGGTACCCCGAAGCTTGTGGGTGGCTGAGGGAATGCGGTTATAGATTGGTGACATCTACCCCTAATTTCCGGAGTTGTTCCATCTCTTCTTTTCTAGCCACGTAATCGTGCCGTTTCTGGTTGGCCTTCATGATGCAGTTCTGGATGGCGGAGAGTTCGATCTTGATGCCCCGGATGGAGGCACGGTTTTCCCGAGGAATTTCGCTTCGGAAGAAAGTTTCCAGGCCGGAAAGCCTTCGGTGGATGAGCTGCAGCTCTTCGATGTGCTTGTGGAGAAAGGTAAAGAGCTGCTCTTCTCCCGCTTGCTCTAACCGTTTGTACCCGCTGCCGGTACGTGCGAGGATTCCGCCGTAGATGCGGGCCCGTTTTTTCAGGTCTTCTATGAACGGCTGGAAACGGATGGGTTCCTTCTTCGTGGTAGAGGTAGTGAGATCGAAGAACTCTACCTCGTAGACGAGGGATTCTTCCTCCTTCTGGACCATCCGCTGGATCCAAATTTTAAGACGCTCGAGAAGAGGCCGTTTACGGGATTCCAGGATGAGGCTATTGTCCAAAAGTTTCTGGGAAGCTTCCTCCAGGGGGCGGGAGCAAGCCGCGAGGGCTCGAATTCCCTCCAAGAGAATATCTTTGAAGGAAACCTCCTGCTTCATAGGTCGCTGAACGGTCTGCTCGATTTTGAACTTTTCCAGCACTGCCTTCCGCAGCTCCGGGCTATTGGGACCGTAGTCCTCTTCCAGGATCTCCAGGATAAGTTCGGGATAGAAGTGCTTTCCGGGCAAGGTATGGGGGAACTGTTTCTTCAAGGTTTTAAGGATCTCGTCCTTTGCCTGTAGGGCCCTGCTTCGATCGATGGATAGATTCGTCAACAGGGAAATCCGCACCTCGAACTTGTACATTTCTTTGTGGTAATCGGTGAGTTTTTTCAGGATGCTCAAGCAGTTGCGGAAGGCCTTTTGGATCTGATCGACGGCATCTTTCAAGATTCCTGCTGAAAGGGGATCGTCCCCTTTGGTGATTTTTCCCACAAACTCTGCCAGGACCTTGGTGTTTATTTTGGCCGAAATCTCGCTGAATTGGTCCCATGCAATGTACCGGGTGAGGTTCAACAGGAGCCTGATCCGACCTAGATCGAGAAAATCGGTACGGAACTGGTAGAAGTTCAGGAGGAAGTCCAACTGGGATTCATACAGGGAAAGGCGGATACTCATCTGCTCCGTTTTTTCCGAATCGAGGAAATTGTCCTCTGGGGGGGTGGAAATTTCGGAGATCTTCAAGTCTTTCTTGTAAGGGTCTTCGTGGATCAATCCCTTCTTCAACAGCACCTTGTAGAGGGACATAAAAGAAGAGTGGATGATTCTGTACTGCTCTTTGAGACGGGGCAATTCTACGGTATCCAGATGTTCCCGGTATTGTTCCAGTGCACTCTGAAGCTGGGAAACGAAACTCACTCCCTCTTCCATGTGGTTCTATTATCGTATAATATCTCGAAAAGGACAATTAGTGAGGAGCCTATTTTAGGGGTGTATGGGACGGATAGCAGCGTTTACTCCCGAAAAATTGGTAATATGCACTCTTCTTTCCCGGGAAGACCTTCTTACCTCTGTGAGGGAAGCGATCGAAAGAGAGTTCGGGCCTATCGACTATCAAAGTACCCTTATACCTTTCGATTTTACCGATTATTACGAGGAGGAGATGGGGAAGAGTCTCAAGCGCTGTTTCTTCAGCTTCGAAACCCTCGTGGATCCATCTACCCTGGCTCAAATCAAGATCCAAACCAACGCGATGGAAGAGTCCTTTGCCGTGGATGGAAAGCGAAGGGTAAACCTAGATCCCGGGTTGCTTGCGCTGTCCAGATTCGTGTTGGCCACCACGAAGGAGAGCGGCCATCGCATCGCCCTAAGGGATGGGATCTGGGCGGAGATCACCCTCCTCTACCGTAAAAAAGATTTTCAAAGCCTGCCCTGGACGTACCCCGACTATGCAACCCGGACGTATAGGGACATTCTTTTGGAGATTCGTGCCCTGTATAAAGAGCAGTTGAAGATGCAAGAATCAAAAGAACGGCCATAAACCTCTGAATCGGAACGCACGATTTCGCAGTTATTCAATGTGCATGAAAGGCACGCTTCCGTTTGTTTGCGCCACTTCCCTCGCTGCGATTCTGATCCTGGGAAGCTTCCTGGGCTGTCGCTTCTTTCTAGCCCAGGAGGAGGTGGTTTTGTTGCGGTTGCCTCCGTTTCCACATTCGTGGTTGGGGAATCGGGTGGCCGATGGTTTCGAAATCCTTTACACCCGTGAGGGAAAGGAGGAAAGATACGCTACCCCCACGGGAGGCGGGTCGGTAGAGCTTTCTCTTCCTCTGGGGAAGCGGACCCCTTTGGTCCTATACCCATACGTTACAGGAGAATGGGGCCGCATCACCTTCTACCCGGCCGGAGGACTGTACCCCGATTTTTTCGATTCCGGAGCCCTCGACATCCGGTGGGAGGATGGATTTGCGGCGGAAACCTTGCTCCTGGCAGTACGAGGCGGTTTCCCTCTGGACGGGTTCAACTGCCCTCGTTTCTTCGAGGAGGCCCGCAAGAGGGGAGGTTCGAATCCCTGGGACCTGAACCGGGCCAAGGTGCTTGAAACCCTCGCTTCCGGTTCCTTTCGAGCGGACCGATTTGTGGTGAAAAAGAAGTATTCCCTCACACTGTCTCTACCGGCGGGAGAGTGGTACGGGGAGAACCTGCTGGAGCCGCCCTTCACGGTGGGAGAAGGGGGAACGTTCCCCTTCCAGAGCCTAGCCTGGGGGGTTCATCGTTACTGGAGTACGGAGCATTCCCTCACAGTCCAGCTCTCCGAGACGGGGTTGTCGGAGGTGGCTCTTTATTCCTTACCGAACCAGGTATATGTGGCCGCGAAGTAGAGGATCCGCGCTATTCATTCGTACAGAATCCGCGCTTCGGTAAGAACCCGGAAACCGGACTCGGTAATGAGGATGTCGTTCTCTAGCCGTACCCCGCCGGTCCCTACTTCATACAATCCCGGTTCGATGGTGACCACCATTCCGGGGGCAAGCACGGCACCTCCGTTCGTTTTCGATCGAAAGAAGGGCCGCTCGTGTACCCCGAGGCCGATTCCATGCCCCAGGGAATGGGGCATCGAGAGAGAGTGACGAGCAAAGATCGACTGGACTGACTCGGCAATCTCCCAGGTAGGGATGCCGGGCCTGCAGAGGGAAAGGGCCCTCTGGTATCCTTCCTCTACCAGATCGATCAGGAAACGTCTTCGCTCGGTTAGTTTGCCCGATACGAGGGTGAGGGTTACGTCCGAGGTATACCCCTGGTAGAGGATTCCGAAATCGAGGATCGATAGACCAGGGGTGGAGGGATCTTTGAACAAACCGGATCCAAAGGTGGGGTACGCATGAATGGCAAAACTTCGATTCGGTCCTGCGGCGATGGTCTGGAAACTAGTACCCTCCGATCCCCGCTTGCGGGCTTCCATCTCGATGAAGAGGGCTACCTCGGTTTCAGGGATGGGCCGTTCTTCGGCAAGGAGATCCTCCAGGGCAAAGAGGACTTCGTTGGTGATCCGGGCCGCACTTTCCAGTAGCGCCAGTTCTTCCTCGCTTTTGATTTGCCTACACTCCTCGATGTAAGAGGGGGTACCGCCTTTTTCGCAGAGGATCCGCCCCTGGGGAAACTCCTTTTTTAGAGTCTGTTCCAGTTCCACTACAGTTAGATAGGGTTCCTGGCCTCCCAGCTCGAGGCTGAAGGGCGCTTCAGGTTCGATCCCCCAGTGTTTCAGAACCCCCACGACCGCTTTCGGCAGTTGTCGATCGAACTGGTTGTAGGGGATGATTTCTTCTACCTGGGCGTGGAGATGGGCCAGCGGAACATCCCAGGGAACCAGGACTGCCTGACCGTCGGAGCGCAGGAACAGCAACGCATCCTGCGGGTGACCCGAAAGGTAGCGGACAGAGGGGTCTCGCAGGTGCTCGGCATCTTCGAGAAGGAGGATGGAAACCCCTCGCTCCTTCATTTTTTCGGCTATCCTATACCGACGGGTCGGATAGGGGTTCGGGTGCGGGGAGTTCATCCGGTTACAGGACAATGTTTACCAGCTTGTCCGGCACGGTGATGATCTTTTTGGGGGTTTTCCCGTTCACGAGATCCTGGATCCTCTGTTGGTTCAGGGCAAGGGTTTTCAGCTCTTCTTCGGAGAGCCCCGCATTGGCCTGAATCTTAGCCCGTACTTTCCCGTTCACCTGAATCACGATGGTCACCTCCTCGTCCTTCGCCAGTTCTTCGTTCCATTCCGGGAGGGGGACCTTCGAGATCGAAGGGGGATGCCCGAGCTTTTCCCACAGTTCCTCTGCCAGGTGAGGGGCATAGGGAGCGAGGAGGAGCACGAAGGGTTCCCAGGCCTTGCGGGGAAGGGTCTCCAGTTTGAATAGCTCATTCACGAAGATCATCATCTGGGAGATGGCGGTATTGAACTCGAGTTTCTCTGTATCGAGGGCTACCTTGCGGATCGTCTTGTGCAGGAGGCGTTCCAGTTCCCGGGGAAGGGGTTCCTCCGTGAGGGGCCGTTCCGATAACCGCCAGATTCGGTCGAGGAACCGGTGCACCCCGATCAGGCCATTGGTGGACCAGGGTTTGGTAACCTGAAGGGGTCCCATGAACATTTCGTATACCCGCATCGAGTCCGCCCCATACTCCCGTACGATATCGTCGGGGTTGATCACGTTTCCGAGGGATTTGGACATCTTCTGACCGTCCTCCCCCAGAATCATTCCCTGGTTCACCAACCGCATGAAGGGTTCGGGAGTATTCACCACTCCGATATCGTATAGGACTTTGTGCCAGAACCGCGCATACAGGAGGTGGAGCACCGCATGCTCCGCTCCCCCCACGTACAAGTCTACCGGCATCCAGTATTCGATCTTGTCCCTGGCAGCCAGTTCATGGGGGTTGCGCGGATCCAGGTACCGCAGGTAGTACCAGCAGGAACCTGCCCACTGAGGCATGGTGTTGGTTTCCCTCTTTGCTTTGCCTCCGCATTTGGGGCAGGTTGTGTTGACCCAGTGAGTAATGGCAGCTAAGGGGGATTCTCCCGTTCCCGTGGGGGCGTAGCTTTCCACCTCGGGAAGGAGAAGGGGAAGTTGATCGTAGGACAGGGGAACGATCCCGCAACTGGGACAGTGGACGAGAGGAATGGGTTCCCCCCAGTACCGTTGCCTCGAGAACACCCAGTCCCGCAGTTTGTAGTTTCCCGCCCGTTTCCCCAGTCCCCGCTCTTCCAGCCACTGGATGATTCGTTTCTTGAACTCCGCGGTGGGCAAGCCGTTGAAGGGGCCGGAGTTTACCGCGATTCCGTCTTCCGTCTCCGCATGATCCATGGGATACAGGGTACCATCCTTCGATACTACCTGTACGATGGGTAAGTTGTACTTCTTGGCGAAATCCCAGTCCCGTTCGTCGTGGGCTGGAACAGCCATGATGGCTCCCGTACCATAGGAAATCAGGATGTAGTCCGAAATCCAGACTGGAATTCGTTCGTTGTTGACGGGATTTATCGCATAGGCGCCGGTAAATACCCCTGTTTTCTCTTTGGCCAGGTCGGTTCTTTCCAGGTCCGACTTTCGCCGGGCATTCTCTTTGTATTCCTCCACCGCTTTTCGCTGTTCCGGGGTGGTGATTCGATCTACCAGGGGATGCTCGGGAGCCAGTACCATGTAGGTGGCGCCAAAGAGGGTGTCGGGCCGGGTGGTGTATACTTCTATCGTCCCTTCCCCCTTTTCCAGAGGGAAATGCACGTTGGCCCCTTCGCTGCGGCCGATCCAGTTTCGCTGCATCAACTTGATAGACTCAGGCCAGTCCAGGAGATCCAGGTCTTTTAGCAAGCGTTCTGCGTATTTGGTGATCCGCAGCATCCACTGACGAATGTCTTTCCGGACCACAGGGGTCCCGCATCTATCGCACACGCCGTCCTTCACTTCCTCGTTGGCAAGTCCGGTTTTGCAGGAAGGGCACCAGTTGATGGGAACCTCTGCCTCGTACGCGAGACCTTGTTCGAACAGTTTCAGGAAGATCCACTGGGTCCATTTGTAGTAATCGGGCTGGTGGGTGGAAATTTCCCGGTCCCAGTCATAGGAGAACCCCAATGCCTTGATCTGTTGCCGGAATCGGGCGATGTTCTTTTCCGTAGTGGTCTTCGGATGGGTTCCTGTCTTGATGGCGTAGTTCTCTGCGGGAAGGCCAAAGGAATCGAAACCCATCGGATGCAGGACGTGGTAGCCTTTCATCCGAAGGAATCGGCAGTAGATATCCGTAGCGGTATACCCTTCCGGATGGCCTACGTGAAGGCCTGCGGCGGACGGGTAGGGGAACATGTCCAGCACATACCGACGTTTTTCTCTGGGAATGGCGGGATCCTCCACGGTACGAAAAGTTTTGTGGGTCTCCCAGTAGGTTTGCCATTTGCGTTCGATTTCTGTAAAGGGGTACTTGCTCATGGGTTGGTATGATATCCAAAAGGGAGGGCTCTAGCAAGGGTACCGAGAAAATAAAAAGCCCTTCAGGAAAGGAGGTAGAAACCTGAAGGGCAACGTACAGGAATGCGATGATTCACATCATCTGAAGGCTTCCAGGAAAGGAGGTGAAAACCTGGAAAGCGCTATTTCCAACTTGAAATGGATATCTTTTTCTATATTTAAGAACAACGATTTACTTTCCTGGTTACAGGAAAGATCACTCATTTTTTACATATTTTCGAATATTTTGTCAAGTGTCAGGTTCAAAGAATTGAATCGATCTAAAACTGGTGTACGTTATTTCCGCCGCCACATCAAAGTTGTACTTAGAAAAAATTGTACCTGGAACCAGGGGCTTGTTCCCTGGAAACCGCTTTTCTATAATCGGGCCCATGAGTAAAATTCACGAGAGTAGTGTTCTCCAGAGCTTCGCGGCCTTCGTCTCACGCGACGGGGCCCTCGATCATGCGGCGAGGGTGGCGGTAACGGAATCCCTCAAGGTTCGGGAGGGCGAACGAGTGTTGATCGTTACCAATCCCGTTCGAGAAGTGGCTGCCATTGCGTTTGCCGTGCACGATGCAGTGAGAGAAGCGGGAGCCATTCCTATACTCCTGTTCCAACCGGTGAAGACCCAGTTCGACTTCTCTGCCGATGAAGTCACCGCTGCCATCGCTACAGAACCGGATGTGGTGATCTCCCTCAGTGCGGCGAAAATGGGGAAAGACCGTCGAGGGATCAAAGAGCCCTACGTGGTGAATGGTAAACCCTACGACAGCATCCTCCACTATTTGCTCCATGGGGTGAAGCGGATACGAAGTTTCTGGAGCCCTGGAATCACGGTGGACTGCTTCATACGGACGATACCTGTAGATTACCGGCGAATGAAACAAGATTGTGAGGCCTTGAAGAGCATGCTGGATCAGTCCGTTGCTCTAGAAATAGAAAATCCAAAGGGCACAAAGATTCGCATCGATACGGAGGGTAGAATCGCTTTTACCGACGATGGGGATTTCTCTCGTCCGGGTACAGGGGGAAACCTGCCGGCGGGAGAGACTTTTCTTTCACCCCTAGTAGGGTCGGCAGAAGGAACCATCGTGTTCGACGGAAGTATTGCTTCTGCTTCGGGGGTCCTCAGGATCGGAACACCCATACGGGTCCGGCTAGAGAAAGGGTTCGTTGTCTCCCTAGAGGGAGGAACGGAAGCCAGGGCTCTGGAGGAGACCCTGCAGGAGGCGGCCCTTCGAGCCCAGCAGTATGAAGCGGAAGGAAAGTTAAAGCAGGGTGAAGGGGAGCGATACGCAAGGAATGCCCGTCACCTAGGGGAAGTGGGAATTGGGGTAAACCGGCAGGCCCAGATCACGGGGAACATGCTGGAGGACGAGAAAGTGTATGGAACCTGTCACTTTGCCATTGGATCCAACTACGACGAAGACGCTCCCTCCCTCATCCACCTGGATGGGCTTGTCAGCACACCCAGTATCTACGCAAAAACCAAACACGGTACCTGGCAGACGGTAATGAAAGAGGGGCGCTTCGCCTGGGAATAAAGAGGCTCAAGGCTAGCCTCTTCTTCCCCACAAGCTTCAGGGTACTCTGTACGGCCTATGCAACCTTCAGTACGTCTTTTACCACGTTCTTCAGAATTTCCTTCGGAAGAGCCCCCTGGGCCATTCGGGGTTCCCCGTCCACAGGGGCGAAGATCAGGGTAGGAATGCTGACGATCCCGAAGG
>Ga0078972_1001083_pt1 | contig 57506 bp, 24 predicted proteins | sample YelNatPaOPGAMG01_FD_67568 | JGI IMG/M metagenome (GOLD analysis project Ga0078972, IMG submission 67568) | Hot spring thermophilic microbial communities from Obsidian Pool, Yellowstone National Park, USA - OP-RAMG-01 (SPADES assembly) (version 2) | ecosystem: Environmental > Aquatic > Thermal...
TTGCGCTTGGTGTGTGGTTTGGAAAAGACCAGCGCACAACCCGCGATTATTTCCTTGGTAGCAGAAATGTCGCATGGTGGGGGATCGGACTTTCTATTGTTGCCGCAGAGACAAGCGCGTTAACAATAATCGGCGTTCCAGCCCTCGCTTATGGCGGAGACATTTCTCTGATTCAGATAATCATTGGCTATGTAATCGCTCGAATTATTTTGGCTATAGTAATGGTTCCGCATTATTTTAAAGGCGAAATTTACTCGCCATATCAGCTTTTCGCCAACAACTTGGGAGCGTCCGCCCGGAAAACTGCAGGCGCGTTTTTTCTTGTGAGCGAAACGCTTGCTGCTGGCGTCCGCGTTTATGTGGTTAGTATCCCGATTCAACTGATGCTCGGGATTGGCGTGTTTGAGGCAATCCTGTTATTTATAGTGCTTTCTTTAATCTATACATACATTGGTGGCGTAAAGGCGGTTATATGGACGGACGCCGTTCAATTTGGGCTTTTTCTCCTCGGCGGCATTTTTACACTGGTCTATATTCCATCCATAATGGAGGGGGGACTAAGCGCTGTGATCGCAAAAGCGGCAGCAGGAGGTAAACTTCACTGGCTGAACACGCAGCTGGATGTCCTCGCAAATGATGGGGTTTGCGCATTTTTGAAAGCGATTCTCGGAGGCAAGTTCAACATCTGGATGGGGCTTATCGGCGGGACAGTTATGGTCATGTCCTCACATGGGGCTGAACAATTAATCGTGCAGCGTGTGCTTGTTTGCAGAAATGTCAGCGAAGGAAGAAAGGCTCTAATTTTAAGCGCGGTGTTTATATTTCCTCTGTTTCTTATCTTCCTTTTGGTTGGCGTGTTTTTATGGGTGTATTATCAGGAAAATCCAATGAAAATTCCTTTGCCTGAATATGCCGGGAATTCAGGGATGAAAAAGAGCGACTTCATATATCCGATTTTCATGATTACCGAAACACCTCATATCATGCGTGGATTTTTAATTGTTGCCATTCTTTCTGCTGCAATGTCTTCGGTTAGTTCGGCACTAACGTCCCTTGCGTCTGTCTCAACAATGGATTTTATAAAGGCAAAGTTAAAAGATAAATCGGAGGAGTTTTATTTCAGATTCAGCAAATATTCAACTCTATGCTGGGCAGCAATGCTTATTCTGGTTGCATGGCTCAGCAGGGAGGTCAGATTCGTCTTTAACACAGCGTTTTCTTTGAGGGGACTCACAAGCGGGGCATTGCTCGGCGGACTTCTTATAGCAGTGTTTAGACCAAATATCGGGGCAAAATCCACTGTAATCGGAATGATTGCGTCGCTTGTGTTTATGACGCTGATTCAGACTTTGCCAAAATGGGAAGTTACTCGTGATTTGTGGATGAGAATTTTCGGTCAGGAAATTTTATGGCCATGGTACACATTAATCGGAACAACGGTAACAATCTGTGTGGCGTTATTTTGCCGCAAAATATTATCAGAGGATAACCCGGCTACAAAAGCGCCTTCGCAGGCTGAATCTGCGGATTGATACCAATATCTTGCAATATTAACCTGACCTGCTCTGCCAGCACATCTACTCCTGCGTCGTTCCAGATGACATAGTCTGAAAGCCTGATTTTTTCCTCCAACGGCAATTGGGAGCCAATGCGAGCCGAAATTTCTTCCTCAGACCAGCCTTTATTTAACAGTCGCTGCTTCTGGATGTTCGGCGAACATGCAACGCAGATTACCGCGTCAAATTCGTCCTGCGCATTGGTTTCGAATAATAGCGGGATTACGACTGCGCCTGCTGGAACGCCGGATTTTTCCCAGTCATCGGCAATCTGTTTCCATCGGGAGCGGATTCTCGGATGCAGAATTGCCTCCAGTCTTTTCCTGCTCTCAGGATCGTGGAAGACCAGTTTAGCCATTTTCCCCCTGTTTAATGTGCCATCGGGGTTAAAATATTCAGCGCCGAAAACCTCCCGGATTTCATCCAGCGCAGGCTGACCCGGCATAACAACTTCCCGGGCAATATCGTCGGTATCAATGACTTTCAGCCCGAAATCACTGAGGATTTTTCCAACCGTTGTCTTTCCGGTTCCGACACTGCCGGTTATACCGAGGAGATACATCTGCGCGTTGTTATTTTTGAGGCACGAGTTTAAAGAACTTCGCTGTTCCGGATGGATCGATTTCGATATAATTCTTTCCGGCTTCAGTCTTTGGCAGAACTTGTACCGGTCTCCAGTCTGTGGAATTAAGCGATTCGCCCTCGATGAGTGTAGCTTTTACAGCGGCAGGCCATTCGATACGTACTTTGCCATTCGGTAGTTTCAGACTGCCAAGACTTGGATTTTCAATCTTAACTGCCGCTATTGCGGAGTTGTCAGCGTAGTTAACGTCGGCGTTCTGCAAGTAAACTCTTGCAGTGATATATGCCCATCCGTAATTTGCCGGAGTCACTACTGTTATATCGAGCGTAACTTCTGAGCCAGCAGGCATTGTCGTAAACCATGCCGTCACGGCGCTACCGTTAGTAGTTATAACACCATAAGGCGCCGAAACGCTACGGATTACAGTTTCAGGAGGAAGTTGAACCGGCACCGTAACATTCGTCGCAGTGTCAACACCGATGTTCTTAACATTAACCTTGAACGTGAATTCTTGTCCTGCATAAACATTTGTCGGGACATTCAGGAGAGCGACTGCAAGGTTCGGCGATGGCACAATTCCTTCCGATGTTACAAATGATATTGACCATCCACCAGCAATAACACCGTCATCCATCCTGTCGTCATCAACTACATAAAGAGCCCAGTAACCATTCGGGTTGACGCCCTTGAATACGGACAAATCCGCAGTGTACGGACCCGCCGGCGCTGACGGCGGGAAGTAATCAGCGGAGCCGTAATTCACAGGTTTGTAAGTGCCGCTTGTTATCTGTCCATTTTCTGGCAGGACGGCAGAAGCGTTTGCGTCGAAGGTAAGGTTGACATTATTGATTGCATTTCCATCTCCGGCATCGGACATCAGTATAGTTTTCTCGCCGGTCGGGCTTACCAAAAGTATATCGATGTCCGACGGATAATTATGCGACACACCTTTCAGGGTTACAGTTACCTTTTCAACAACACCTGGAACGTTAGCCACATAGATAACCGATGGATACGGCGTGGCGTTTGTATTGTCGTTGATTGTAATCTTGCTTGCATTGGCAAATGAGCTTGCGACTCTGCCAAGCAGGAATGTGAAATAAACTGTGCCATAACTTCTGCCGCCGTCGTTAAGTTGCAATGCGGCATTAATCACAGTCCCGTTGCTTCCAGTTGCGGTGAATGTGAACGGTCTGAATACCGCAGCGCCTCCTGCTGTCAGTATGCCGTAATTCTGAATTCCGTTCTGTATATTCATTATGCCGTTTCCGGGCAATAGGGTGGCAACGAGGTTTGTTGTGTCGGATGTGCCAGAATTACGCAATCCGAGCATCACTGTTACCGTTTCATTTGGGTCAATAATGTTGTTTGTCGGGGTTATACTTTCACCGATCAATATACTGCCGGCGGGGTCAATAATGCCTGTCTTCTTGTCGTAGATAGTCAGCGTCGCAGTGGACGGGCTGCCAATCATGGCGCCGTTCTGAGGATCGCTAAGGGCGAAGACAACCGTTTCCGGAGGTTCGCTGATACCATCGTCAAACACAGGTATAAATACAGACTTGATGACCTCTCCATCACCGAATACAACCACGCCAGTAGCATTGGTATAATCGAATCCAGCGGAAGCAGTACCGCCAACTGCACTATATTTAACTGAAACAGTGCCGTTTGAACCACCGGTTCTTATCAATGTCAACACCGCGTAACCTTCGTCTTCAACAACGCGATACGACTGAGAAGAGAATGAGATGTAACCCGCGTCATCAACAATCGTGAGCGTTGCAAAGTTTGTCTGCGAAATAATACCGCCGGTCGGATTCGATAAGATGAGCGCAACCTGTTCTGAACCTTCCGGAATACCGTCGTCAATCAGCGGAATATTGACAGTCTTTGGCGAAAGGTCATTGGACGCCCACCGGACAATGTTTGAAACATATATATAATCCTGACCTGCAACCGCAGTTAGGTTAGATGTCGAAAGCACAATGCTAACCTCACCTGTGGCTATTCCGCGTCTTATCAGTGTGATGACTGCGTTGGTGGATTTTTCGGCGGCAACAAAGTTTGTAGAGGCAAAGTCAACGCTTGAATCATTATCAATAATTATAACAGTAGCGTTTCTTTGGTTGCCGAGTAAAGCCCCGCCTGTCGAATTAACAAGCGCAAGGTTAATGGTTTCGTTGTCCTCGACAATGTTGTCATCCCATATTGTAATCTGGAACGAATTTGTAATTTGTCCTGGCAGGAATGTCAGAGTTCCGTTTGTGCTGGTGTAATCGATATAAAGATCTGGGTATGTGCTCGCAGTGCCAGGCGTTACCTGATAATCCACAGAAACACTTGCATTGGTGTTACCTGAGCGGACAACCGTTATAACAACATTTGTGTCTTGCTCAATTACAGTGTAAACTGGCGCGCTGAAGTTCAGGACAACATCGTTTTCCTCAATCACCACAGTCGCGCTTGAAATTGGACCCGCCAGAACATTGTTGGCAGTTGTCAGGGAAATATTGAATGTCTCATCTGCTTCTCCAACTGTGTCGTCAATAATTCCAACAAGGATGTATGCGTTTGTCTGACCAGGCAGGAATTCCACAACTCCGTTTGTCGGAATGTAATCAAGACCGGCTGTTGCAGTGCCCGGCGATGTGTTATAGTAGGCGCTTGCGTAAACGTTTGTATCGCCGTATCTGATGAGTTCAACCGCCGCAACACCGGATGTTTCGCTGAACCTGTAGACCTGCGAGGCAAAAGTAATTGCCACCTCGTTATCAATTATCACAATATTCGCCGAACTCTGCGGTCCGAGAAGTGCGCCATCAGTCGGATTAGACAATATCAATCCAATTGTCTCCAGAACTTCAGGAATTGTATCGTCAATAATTGCAATCTGGACAGATTTAGACTTCTCGCCATCGGCAAATGTAAGGACAATATTTGTCGGTATGTAATCCAGACCCGGTGTCGCCGTGCCACTGACGGTAGATAGCGTTACTGAAGCCGAACCAATACTGCCACCCTTCCTCAAAACATTAACAACTGCAACACCTGCATTTTCATAAACCATATATTGCGGAGCGCTGAATTCAAACGAACCTACCCTGTCGTTATCTTCAATCGCCAGCACCGCAAGATCAGTCCCAATCGCCGCACCACCAACAGTCGACGTTATCTTCATTAACACTGTCTCGGTGCCTTCAATCACATCATCGTCCAAAATACGAACTCGGAAGGTCTTCACAGTGTCGTTCTCATTGAATGTAACAACTACATTCGTCGCTATGTAATCCTGACCAGCCGTTGCAGTGCCACCAATACCAACCGTTACATTAGCCGAAACTATACCCTTGTAACCATTCGTCCTGATGAGCGTTATTATTGCCTCGCCATCACCTTCTGTAACAGCGTAATAATTCGTCGCAAATCCAATCGTACCGGCGCTAACATCATTATCCACTATTTTGATTACTGCATTGCTTAATCCAAGACTCGCCGTCCCAATCAGATTACTCAATACAACCGTTATCGTTTCAACCGGCTCAAATTCTGTATCGTCAAGAATCGGCACATTGAATGTCTGCCTCTGAATACCAGGTGCAAACATAATAATCGACGAAGCCGGCAGATAATCAAGATACGGCGTTGCCGTACCGCTGTCTGTCGTCATACAGACAACGCTCACTGTTGAATCTACCCCACCCTCTCTTACAAGCGTAACACGGGCGTTCGTTGTCCCTTCAACCACATTATACTCGGCAGATTCAAACCTCACGACCGAATCGTTGTCAGCAATATAAACATCTGCCTCCTTTATAAGACCCAATGATGCGCCGTTTAATGGATTGTAAATCTCCACCGTGAAATAACGATTCGCATCGTCCACACGGTTATTATCTATCAATGGCACATTTATATATTTAACTACCTCTGCCTCGCCAAACTCAAGCGTGCCCTCTGTCTTCACATAATCAACACCAGAAAACGCCGTCCGATCTACTGTCCGATATGAAACAACCACATTCGATAACGCACCGTAGTTCCTCACAACAGGTATCACAGCATATTTAGCACCCTCGTTGAATTGATATGAGGCGCTCGTAAACTGGAACTCTCCGCTCTCCGCATACCCCCTGCCATAAAGTCGCGCAAATCCGTAATAAACCTGCCCGTTAAACTCGCTAAACGCGCCACCAATCAGAATCTGTCCGCTATCCTTATCAAATACCACTGAATTTATAACATCATTGGCGCCAAACCCAAAACTATATGTCGGATCAATCGAACCATCAGGATTCAACCGCACTATCCGGTTGTTCAATCTGTTGTTAAACATCGTAAACGCACCAACTACAATTATCCTGCCAGTATCGTCAATCACTAAATCCGATACATAATCATTCGCCCCAACACCAGGATTAAATGTATTGTCAATGAACCCATCCGAATCAAACCGCGCTATCCCGTAGGCATTGTAATTTGCATTCGTGATATAGAACGCTCCGCCAATTAATATCTTCCCATCGGCAGCAACAACAACCTTCCTAACAGAACCAACTATCCGCTCAGGCGCAAAGAACCTGTCAATAGACCCATCCGCATTCAGCCTCACAAGCCCAGATACAGAAACACCGTTAAACGATGTAAATGCGCCAGCAACAAGAATCTTCCCGTCACCCTGAACAGCCACTGAATAAACACTCCCGTTAGCACCAGAACCAATATTAAATGTAAGGTCTATCGTCCCGTCCCTGTTTATCCGGGCAATCCTGTTCCTCTTAGCCCCATTGGCAAGCGTAAATTCACCGCCTACTATTATCTTCTCATCCGGTTGCAGCGCTATCGTATTAACCGCCCCATCGTAACAATCGCAGTTGTTAAAATACGGATCTATCATCCCGTTCGGGAATATCCTTGCAAGATACGTTCGCGGTGTCCCGTTGATATTCGTAAACGCGCCACCAATGATTAAACTCGAATCGTTCTGGATCGCTATTGCGCGCACATCGTTGTTTGGCCCTATGCCAATGTTGAAGTTTGTATCAATCAATCCGTCGTTACCTAACCTCGCAAGATTCGTCAGATTAACACCTACAATCGCCCGCGAATCACCTCCAAGAAGCACCATCCCGTTAGTGTAAATCGATACTGCATAAATATTATATGCAGGCGTCGCTGACGGATAGAACGTTTCATCAAGCGTCCCAGATTCATCCAAAACTGCTACCCTACCCCTCGGCTGAGCCCCAAACCGCGTGAAATCGCCTCCAATCCCTATCTTCCTCCTGATATTAGAACCACCTGTTATGGTAGCAGTGTAACTCCAAGGACCATTCCCACCCACAGGCACTTCGTTAACGCTAATCACCAACGCAGTCTCAAGACCAGGACCATAATCCACTGATATTGTCCCTGAACCGTTCGTGGTCAAATTCAATATAGAAAAGTCTTGGTAATACACCCTGATGTTATTGGTGCCACGGAAATCGTAATCTATCGTAACTGTCCCGCTTCGACTACCTGTCTCAATCTGCGCTACATCAGTGTAGTTAAAGAACCTAGAGTTCCTCGTTAATACAACAGGCGTCTGTATCGTCGTTATACCAGCAGCATACACAGGTCCATTGGCACCACCGGCAATGTAGAATGTATCATCAAGTGAACCATCAGGATTCAACCGCACTATCCCGTTGTAACTATTGCCGTTAAACCTTGTAAAGTCGCCGGTAATTATTATCCTACCATCATCAAGCAACGTTATTGACCTTACAGCCCTGTCCGCCCCACCGTCAGGATCAAATGTCAAATCCAGTGTGCCGTCGCTGTTAAGTCGCGCTACCTTCGACCTCGGCGCTCCGCAAACCGTGTTAAACTCGCCACCAATCAGAATCTTCCCGTCAGGCTGAACTACAACCGCATAAACAACACCATCAGGCCCTAAACCAGCATCAAAACTCACATCCACCGAACCATCAGGATTTAATCTCGCTATCCTGTTACGCGTGTATCTGTTAAACGATGTAAAGTTACCTGCCACTATTACCTGCCCGTTATCCTGTACCCATAACGCATAGATTGAATCATTGGCGCCAAGCCCAGGATTGAAACTCAAATCAACTGCCCCTGACGGCGTCAGTCTGGCAATCTTGTTCATCGCCGAACTTCCAACAAGGGTAAAGTCGCCTGCAATATAAATATTCCTGTCTTCTGCCCTGCCAATCACAACATTGCCACTATAACCCCACGGACTCCCGTTTGTAATATTACGGTTGACTATCACCGAGAAATAATTCGTGGCGCCAGGCCCAAAATTCAATACCACCCTCCCAACCACATCATTCGATTGCACAATTATGTTCGTCCTGAACAACAGCGTATTATCATAAACTATCTCAAGTGTATTGTTGTAAATCGGCAACGCATTCGTATTCGTCGGCGACACAAACGGAACAGGGAACTGATATACCATACTAATCGTGCCGGAATTTGCCCCTACAAACACATCGTTAGTATGCCCCACATCAGTAAGAATCGAAAATGCGCCAAACGTCACATTGCTCAGCGGACCGTATGCAACTGCCCTCACCGTCGCATTCGGACCATTAGACGCGTTGAATGTCGAAACCATATTCCCATTGGTGTCCAGCATCAATACCCGGTTCACAGGCACCCCGTTATACATCGTAAAGTTACCACCTACAACCATCTGACCGTTCGTGTTCAGCGTAATCGCATAAACAGAATCGTTAAATCCACTCCCAGTATTAAACGAAGTGTCAACTACACTGTTCGTAGTCAGACGCGCTATCCTACCCTGCGCAATAGAGTTGACTATTGTGAAATCACCTCCAATATACAAATTACGGTTCTCATCAAATGCAACAGCCCTCACTATGTTATTCGCACCGTAGTTGTTTACATCGTCGTCAATTATCGTAAGCGTCGCAGAATCATTCTCAATAACATATCCCGAAGTTATATTCGATAGGCGAATCGTAGCTGTCTTGACAGGCTCACTGTATGCATCGTTAATTATCGGAATCGTAATCGTCTTCGGACTCGAATCACCAGCAGCCCATGTAAGCACGCCAGACACAGCCACATAATCCCTGCCGTTGCGGGCAGTACCATCTATCATCGCATAGTTAACCGAAACAGAATCGTCTGCCGTCCCAAGACGGAATACTGTAACCACCGCAGCAGGTTCTCCCTCGCTTACCACATAGTTCGGAGCAGAGAACTTCACATACTTCGTCGCAAAATCATCATCGTATATCGTTACTACCGCGTTCGTAACAAATCCTAATAACGCTCCACCCTTCGGATTCGATAAATATACATAGAACTGCTCATCATTCTCCTTAACAGAATCATTAATTATCGGAATGTAAACAGACTTGTTAGATTCGCCGTCGGAGAAGTAAATGATGTTTGTGCTTCCTATAAAGTCAAGTCCGTCAATCGCTGTGCCGTTTGTAGTTACTAATCTCACCGACACATTTCCTGATGTGCCGCCCTTCCGGACTAAAGAGACTTCCGCAAACTTCTGGTTTTCAAACACGGCGAAATTTGTCGCCGCAAATTCTATAACTCCCGGGAATGGTTCGTTATCCTGTATGACCAGTGTTGCGTTTGTGAATCCAGGATAAATCGTGCCTTCGCCCTGCCAGTCGGAGATCTGAAGTAATACCATTTCATTCGGTTCGACTAAAGAATCCTCAACAATCATCACATTGAAATAAAGGCTTGTTACTCCCGGTTCAAACACGAGCAACTCATTTGTCGGGTAAAAATCTATGTACGGCGTTGCATACTGCAGACCGAATACGTTCGAAACCGTGTAACAATTGACAGTCAATGTTCCAAGCGCCGAACCTGTCCGCGTAACATTTATTGCCGCTACTCCGCCCGGCGCATTTTCAGATATCCTGTATTCGGGCATCGAGAATCCTATTACGCAGTCATCATTAATAATTGAAACCATCGATACGGGTATGACACCTATTTGAGCGCTTGTCTCATAATCAGGCAGATCAAGGTAAACGTAGAAATCCTCTGTATCTTCAACAATTGTGTCATTGATTATCGGGATGCCGATAGTAACCGCCACCTCGCCCGGTGGGAATGCAATTACGTTTGTGACGCTCTCGTAATCCTGCCCGGCAACAGCAGTATCATCAATTGTGGCGTATCTTACATAATTTGTGCCGGCTGTTCCGCCACGACGCAGAATCGTAATCTTAACAGCACTCTGATTCTCATTTACAGTATAATACGGCGTTGCAAACTGGAACGCCGATGGCGTTACCAGCGAGCCGCCATGGAGTCGTGTCAGATAATTCCTCGGTTTTCCGTCAAACGAAGTGAATCCGCCGCCAATGATAATCTTTCTGTCAGGTTGAATCGCGAGAGAACCAATATATGCATTGGCACCTTCGCCGAAGTTAATGTTCAGATCCGTTGAACCGTCTTTGTTTAACCGCGTGATACCGTTCCTTGTAACACCGTTAAACCTTGTGAATGCGCCGGCAACCACAATCTTTTCATCAGGCTGCAGGGCAAGCGCATAGACTGAATCGTTTGCCCCAATCTCTCCCGCCATGAATGTGTTATCAACAGTTCCATCAGTATTCAAACGAACTAGACGACTGTAAGGTTTCCCGTTGAAACTCGTGAATGAACCGCCAACCACTATCTTGTTGTCATATTGAACAAGTATTGTCCTTACCGCGTCGTCGGCGCCGGTACCAATATTAAACGTCGTATCAACCGAGCCGTCAGGATTTAATCTTGCTATGTTTGTGTATGGCAGGTTATTAACCCGTGTGAATTTTCCGCCGATAAGAATCTTGCTGTCATTTTGAATAGTGATTGTGTAAACGGTTCCTTCCACACCGACACCTGTATTGAACGAAGTATTTAATTTGCCGTCAGGCGTTAACCTGACAATGCCGGGCATATTGATGCCGTCAAACGTAACAAATCCACCGCCAACAAGAATCTTCCCGTCGTTCTGAATTGCAAGTGCGTAAACCGGACCATCCGCGCCGGCGCCTGGGTTGAACGAAGTATCAATCGAACCATCCCTGTTCAACCTTACAACCCTGTTAAAGTGATAACCGGCAACGTTCGTGAAAAATCCGCCTGCAATAATCTTTTCATCCGGCTGCAACGCTATTGCCTTTACAACATCGTTGAACCCTGCGCCGACATTGAAACTGGTATCAATCCTGCCAATCGGGTCAAGACGTGCCATCCCCTTCCTGACAATGCTATTGAAACTTGTGAACTCACCACCCAGCAAAATGAATCCATTCTGCTGGATCGCAAGAGTATGCACAGGTTTATCAGGACCAAACCCTGTTACAAATTCTGTGTCAACCGAACCGGCAGGAATTGTTACGCTTTCGTTGTCAACAACCTTAATCTCAGTTACACCGCCTTTTATTATTGCCCCTCCACTGGCATTAGTCAGATTAACAAAGAACGAATAATTACCCTCGCTGACATCGTTATCAATCAGCCTCACAGTAAATGATTTGCTTATTTCGCCTTCGTTAAATACAAGCGTCCCGCTTGTTGGGACATAATTAACGCCTCCAATACCCGAGCCGTCCATCGTGGAATAATTGACTGTTACCGTACCGGAAATTCCCTTCATTCTCCTTACCACAATGTTAACAAGACCACCGTTTTCATCCACAGTGTATGAACTTTGTCCGAATTCAATCTCTCCGTATGAATCGTCATCAACAATTGTAACCACTGCGGTGCTGATACTGCCGATTCCGCCCTGTACAGACGGATTCTTAAGTGTAAGCCTGAATGTCTCCGATCCTTCGACAAGAAGGTCATCTTTTATCGGGATAATGACTGTCTTCGGTTCAGTGTCATTATGTACCCACGATACTCTGTTTGAATAATAAACAAAATCACTGCCGGCAGTCGCAGTATCATTCTCCGTGACTACTGTTACCGAAATCGGCCCAACACTGCCACCACGACGCAACAGACGCACAGCGATTTTTCCTTCGGCTTCGTTCACAGTATAATTTGCGGATTCAAACTGTATCCTTCCCGAAAGAAGGTCATCATCAATGATAACGCATGTTGCAGTCTCCGAAGATGTTGGGGTTCCGCCCGGCAATTTGGCTCCTCCGCCCGCGTTTGTCAGAACAAGATAGAAATATTCATCCGGTTCAACCTCATTATCATTATAAAGTGGGATTGAGATTGTCATGTTAGTAACACCCGGCGCAAAAGTAAGTGTTCCGGAAACTGATGTAAAGTCGCCTGGATTCAACCCGCTGCCGGCAATTGCGCTGCCGTTCCTTGTAAAGTAGTTAACCGTAACAGTGCCATCTGCGCCGTTCGTCCTGATTACTGTGGCAATCAAGCTTCCCGCATTTTCATTTGTAGCGTATGTGAGTGAACTAAACGCAATTACACCCGGTTTCTTTTCGTTATCTACGATTACAAGGGTGCTTAAATTATTTCCAATAGCAGTCCCAAGCGGTATATACTCACCGCCAAGGATTACACTTCCTTCGGGATTCGACAGCAATAAATCAAGAGTTTCATTTCCTTCGAAAAGTTCATCATCAAGAATATTTACCTGATAATATATCGGTCCCGGATATCCGTCGCTGACCATCCATCCAAACCACTCCTGAAACGACATAAATTCCGCCACAGCGCTGTAGTCTTGTCCGGAAACTGCAAGACGGTCTAACGGGGTAACAAGAGCCGAACCAGTGCCAAGGAAATATCTTGCCCCCGGCACCCCGTCGCGCATTAAGGTAACGCTAACAACAGGCTGGTTCTCATCAATATAATATGTATCGGTGATAAACTGAATGTTACCCGGACCCTGCGGTGGATTCGGTGTAAAAACACCATTCGTATCGGTTGTTCCACCCCATGTCCCTATAATCCTTGCCACATTCATACGCGTAACCTTGTCCTGACGTGTCCAGACAGGATAGTAATCATAATTAAGAACCGGTAGCGGATTAGTGAATCCATACAGATTAATCCATGTGGCATGGTTACCGCCAATTTTTGTGAAAGATCCGCCAATCATCAGATTCCCGTCTGCCTGAAGCGCAATCGAACGAACATAATGGTTTTCTTCAAAACTGAATGTCTTTATGAGTCCGGCAAACTGGTTGTATGCCGTATCCATAAATGTAGTGTCAAGGGTTCCATCAGTCCTTAACAACGCCATTCCCATTCTCCTTGTGTAGTTGTAACTTGTGAATCTACCGCCTATATAAGCATGTCCGTCAGTTGGTCTTATTACGATTGAATATACCGCATCGTTCGCGCCTGCGCCAGGATTGAATGTGAGGTCAAGGCTTCCATCAGGATTTAACCTTGCAATATTATTCCTCGGCTTTGAGTCAATCTCGGTAAATGAACCGCCAATTAGCACTGCGCCATTTGTCTGAACTGCAATTGCATAGACAGGACCATCTGCGCCAGTCCCCGGATTGAATGTATAGTCTAACGTTCCATCAGGATTTAACCGCGCAATGCTTTTTCTCATCTCCTGATTTACAGTATTGAAACTTCCGCCAATGTAAATCACCGGATAGCCTGGCGTAGTTTCCACTATCTCAATGCTCCATACACTGCCATCAGCGCCACCCGGTGGATTAAATGTAGGGTCAAGCGAACCATCAGGATTCAACCGCGCAATCCGTGATCGGCGTATATTGTTAAACATAGTAAATTCACCGCCGATAATAATCTTGCCATCGGATTGCAGCGCCATAGCATAAACCGGTCCGTTAGCGCCATCATTAGGAGAAAATGTCTGGTCGAGCGAACCGTCCGGGTTTAATCGCGCAACTCCTTTCCTTAAATACCCGTTATACATACTAAAACCGCCGGCAATCAGAATCTTATCGCCATTAACAACATCATTTGTCGGTATGACAATAACTTTGCTGACAAAACCATTTGCGCCTGTATTGGGTAATGCCACAAAGTTTGTGTCTAGCGAACCATCCGCATTGAACCTTGCTATTCTGTTTCTCGGAATGGTATTGACCGCCGTGAAATCGCCACCGATTACCGTTTTGTTATCTCTTTGGACTGCCACAGAATTCACAGGACCATTAGCACCCGGGGCAAGGTTAAATGGCGGTGTTGTATATGGAACCCTATCCGGATTCCAGTCTCTGTCTGCCGCCCCTGGCGGTTGGTCATCGTAGAGAATTGTAACAGTACAATAATCTGCAAGAGGATTGATAGGAGCCCCCCTTGAGCTAATTAAGTAAATGGGAATATCTTCGTTAAATTCGACAAGCGAATCGTCAGTAATATTTATAGTTATTGTCTGCCTTACAGTATTAGGATTGCTAAAATCAAGAGTCACGCTCTGCGCAGGTGAAAAATCTTCATTAGGTCTTGCATAATCTGAACCTGCCATTAATTCCCCGAATAAATACGGACTCCCTACCGCAACAGTTACCGAGGTATCAGGACCGCCACCGCCCGGCAAAATTACGTCTATCGTAATTGACCTGCCACCATATTCGTCAACCCTGTAATTCGCCCTTTCTATGCTAAACTGGCGTCTTCCTGTAACTTCAACAATATTCAGATATGCATTGTTATTCTGACCAAGAATTGGTTTTATGAGCGCAGGGTCTTCCTGTGGAGCCGGTCTCGGATTTTGCAATATCAATAATACCCTTGCTGTTCCGTTTGAGATAAAATCCGAAAAGACCTCGACTATAAAATTCGTGCTTGTCTGACCATCATCAAATATCAATGTTCCAGTTGCTGGCATATAATCAAGATACGGAACAGCAGGTCTGTAAAAACCTGGTATCGGCTGAGAAATGGGTTCATTGGTAACTACATAATCGACCATCACCCTGCCTGTGCTTCCATTTAACCTATTAACAGTTATCAATGCACCGCGGACGCTCCTGTATTGATTACCCCAGTTAATAACACCCTCCCGTTCAGTGACCCGGTAATTGACAGATGAAAACTCAAACTGACCTGCTGGACTCGGGGATTCAACAGCCTCATTGTCTATAATTGTAATCATTGCTGTTGATGCAGAGCCGAGAATTGCGCCACTTTGCGGGTCGTAGAGTCTTATTCCGAAACTTCTATCCCCATCTCTGATTGAATTATCCAGAATCATTATAGTAATTGTTTTGTTCGATTCGCCGGGATTGAAGATTATCTGACCGCTCTTTGCAATGTAATCGCGTCCAGCAACTGCCGTATTGTTAAAGGTCTCGTATTTAACTGAAATCGGGCTTGTATTTCCGCCGCCTGAATTCACGGTAACTGTAATACTTCCAGCATCTTCCCTAACCGCATATCCGTACTGTGAAAATTGAACCTGATTCGGTCCTAACGGCGGTGGTGGCTGATTTGTCTGCTGGCTTGAATAATACCATCCAAGGCTAAATATTCCGCTATTTTGTGCGCCTTTACCATCAATGGCGATTTTGTATTCAACGCCCGAAGTCGCATTGAACATAACCATACTGGCAGTGGTTTCGCCGTTGTAATCATCGTTATTTGCAACAAGATTCAGGTTTGTTAATTCCTGCCCTGTATAAACGGCTAATACGGTATTGAACCTGCTTCCTTCTGTTGTAAATACGACCATTCCGTTATAAGGCGCTGTCCATGAATACCACACAGAATGCCCTGCTGCGCCACTCCAGTGAATAGGCTCGCCCGGTTCTATAGTCGCGCCGGTATTCTGACCGGTTATTTTCCCAACCTGACCAATCAATATCCATGCATTGGTAAAATTATCGTTAATTGGCTGGCAGAATGCCGGCGCCACTCCAAACACAAGCAACGCTACTGCCCCAGCCAACATCTGATATATGCCTTTTCCCCTCATCGCAATTTGACGCAACTTAATCTTCATACTTGTCAGCTCAAAATTGTTTATAAACCTGTTAAATATCGTTAAAACCTTCATTTGGTAATTTCTTTAGCCCTGTAAAACTTCAGGTTTTCTCCGGCAACGTTTGTATCGGTAATGATTAACAAAGGACCGCTCGCCGAATTTGTTGAAATCATGTTCCAGTTTATCAAGTTTGTAGAGGTCTCAATTCCATAGACGTACCCCGGAGATACCTGGAGTTCAAGTCTGATTGATTTGTCCGGTAATCTTGTAATTGATGTAAAGACAGGCGCAGGTGCATCGCCGTATAACAATGCAACACCGCGGCAATCGAATCCGTTCACCTGCGTGAAGTCACCGCCAATCACAATCCCACCATCTGCGGCAACAGCAATCGAGTAAACCGTTCCGTTCGGACCCAGACCCGGGTCAAACACCGGGTCAATTGAGCCATCTGCTTTAAACCTTGCGATATGATTTCTCTGTGTTGTTCCGACCATCGTAAAGTCACCGCCGGCAATTATCTTTCCGTTACTTTGAACTGCAACGGCATATACTGCACCGTTAACCTGTCCGGCTGATTCAAAGCTGTTATCAAATGAACCATCCTGATTCAATCTGGCAAGGTAACTACATGCAAAGCCGTTAACATTGGTAAATACGCCGCCGATAATAATTTTGCCATCCGGTTGCGCAGCCACAGCGAACACTGCGCCTCCCTCAATCACAGGGTTAAACGCAGAATCCACAACACCGTTTGGCAATAACCGTGCAAGACGCGGACGATACACACCGCTAATGGTCGTGAAATCACCGCCGACAATTATCTGCCCGTCTTTCATCACCGCCACGGAATACACATTTCCGTTTGCCCCACCGCCAATGTCAAAGCTTGCATCCACGCTGCCGTTCACCCGCAGACGTGCGATGCCGAACAGCGGCAGGCTGAATGCGCCGCCGACTACAAGTTTACCGTCCGGTTGCGCTGCAATACTATAAATGCCCGCATTCAAATTCGCAGGGGCAACAAAATATTGATCAACATTGCCATCGGCATTGTTCAGCAATGCAATCTTGTTCCTGTCAGTGTTATTGATAGACGAGAACAATCCGCCCACTGCAATCTTTCCGTTAGGTGTTATCGCAAGCGAGGTAACAAGTCCGTTTGGACCCAACGCAACCATATTTGTAGATATAACTACTACATTTGTGTAGTATCCACCGATATTTGTAAGCACCATATTCGTTACCAGAACTGGATACGGCGCCATAAACTGCGGATCCAGTGAACCGTCGCGGTTGATTCGCGCTATGTAGTTGTGCGGGACGCCATTGAAGTTTGTGAAGGCGCCGCCAACAAGTATCTTTCCATCGCTCTGGACTGCAACCGCCCTGACAAAGTCGCTTGCGCCGGTTCCGATGTTAAACGCCTGATTCAAAGTTCCCACAGCAAACTCGTTGTCCATAATGTTCACAGTTATTGAAGACGACCCGATGAGCGATGTCCCACCCTGAGGATTCGACAGATTCACAAAGAACGTCTCGTTACCCTCGACCTCCGTATCATCAAGAATTTCAACAACAATAGACTTATTAGTCTCGCCCTCGGCAAAGGTCAGAATGCCGTTCGTCGGGATAAAGTCTTTGTACGGAGTTGCCGTGCCCGCTGTTGTATTAAACTGGATTGATATTGAGCCGGAGTATCCACCAATACGCTGGACAGGAATGACCACTTTTTGCGCATCTTCGCGGACGTAATAGACGTTTGTTGCAATGGTGAGCGAACCCGGTCCAAAGTCGTTATCAACTATGACAAGCGTAGCGTTTGAACGTCCCAGTATCGCGGAGCCCTTCGGGTCAATTAATGCGAGGTTCACCGTCTCCGGCATTTCAATTATGGTATCGTCAACCATCCGGATATCAAACGTCTGCACTGTTACGCCCGGACTGAACACAACAACGTTTGTCGTCGGTAGGAAGTCGGCATACGGAGTAGCCGTTCCGTTCGTCAAAGTTACTGCCGTTACAGAAACCTGCTCAATTGAGCCACCTGTACGAACAAGGCGGATTCGTGCTATTGGTGTTCCTTCGCTTGTCGCAAATGTCTCCTGAGCAAATTCAATCATACAGTCATTTTCAAGTATGTTCACAACCGCAGTGTTCGGTGTGCCGATTGACGTGAAGTCTGCATTTGTTATCGCAACGCGGAAATAACGGTCACCGCGGATGACGCTGTCATCAATAACAGGAATTGTTATCTGTTTGAATGTTTCGGCTTCTTCAAAGACAACCGCGTTTTGAGGAGCCACAAAATCAACTCCCGCAACCGCGGTCACATTTTCCGTAAGGATTTGCACTTCTGTCCTGCCAATCGTGCCGCCGTCGCGGACAATCGTCAGCGTTACATTGGTCTGGTTCTCGCCAACGGCATATTCAAATTCATCAAAGCGGAATATACCGCCGCCAGAATTAATACCACCATTTAACCGGACAATCGCAACGTGCACCTCTCCGTTAAACTCGGTAAAGCCGCCGCCCAGAACAATCTTGTTATCCGAAGGCTGTATAATAACGGCATTAACGAAATTATTCGCGCCGGTGCCAAAATTGATGGTCGGGTCAAGCGAACCATTCGGATTTAGTCGCGCAATGCGGTTCCGCAGTTTTCCATCGTAACTGATAAACGCACCGGCAATTAATATCTTGCCGTCCGGCTGGACTACAATTGAATTTATGTAATCGTTTGCACCAAGTCCCGGATTGAATGTCGTATCCACTGAACCATCGCGGTTTAGCCTTACGATCCTTGGGGCGGGTATTCCATTGAATTCTGTGAACGATCCACCAACAAGAATCTTACCATCCGGCTGCAAGGCAATCGCGTTTACGCTTCCATTGGCACCACTTCCTGCGTAGAACGCAGTATCCACAGCGCCGTTCGGGGTCAACCTTGCAACGCTGCTGCGCGGCGTTCCGTCAACCATCGTAAAGTCGCCAGCGATTAAAATCATTCCATCCGGCTGAACAACCAGCGCATTCACCGGAGCGTTTGCGCCGAGTCCGGGGTTAAAGCTCACATCAACAGTGCCGTTTGTGTTAACTCGGGCAATTGAATTCCTCGAAGTCCCATACACGGACGAAAATGCGCCGCCGATTACAATCTTGCCATCGGGTTGCAAGGCAAGCGTTCGCACAACACCATTGACACCGGGTCCCTGATTGAACGCGGTATCCACTGAACCATCTTCAAGCAGTCTCGCAAGGTATGCCCGCGATATGCCGTTTATATTCGTGAACAAACCGCCAATCACAACCTTGCCATCCGGTTGTATTGCAATTGCCCTGACAGCCCCGCTGGGTCCGATGCCAACATTGAAGTTCGTATCAATTGTGCCGTCAGCGTTTAACCGAGCGATACGGTACTGCGGTTCAACGCCAATCAACTCTGTGAATTCACCGCCAACAACAAGTTTTCCGAGGAGTTGCGGTTTGATGTTATTTGTATAAATTGCCATCGCATAAACAATGCTGTTCGGCGAAACAGATGGATTATACTCCAACGAAATATCGCCGTTGTTATCAAGCACGGCTACACGATTTCTCGGGATATTCCTGTATTTTGTAAATTCGCCGCCAATGGCTATCTTTTCATTTTCAGCGCTGACAACGTTTAACCCCGCGTAAGAAGTTATCCAGTCATAGAATGCTGCAACACGCGTGTAAACGCCCGGATAACCCGGTTCTGCGCAACCGTGTCCCCAGCTCGTAATACCAGCCTGTAAGATTAAGCCCTGAGAGTTTGTAACGACCAGCGGACCGCCGCTATCACCCTGACATGTGTCAATCCCGCCTTCCGGATACCCGGCAAGCAGCATATTCGTGGTAATCGCCCCCGGCGGATACTGTGATTGAACGGTAATCGGAACCGCCGCTACCTGCAATCGCGTCGGATAAGCAGGGAAGGTTGCAGATGTGTTACCCCAGCCGGTTATTGTTGCCATAACACCCGGAGCATCAACACCCATTGCCTCGTCCATCGGACTAACAAGACCAACCGGTGCCGCTGGATATTCACGCCCGGAGAAATCAATCGGTTCCGTTAGGTGCAATAAGGCAATGTCAAAATCATAAGTGAATGGATTGTAATTCGTATGAACTATTATCTGGTCAACATAAAAGATTCTTCCCTTGCCTGCGCTCGTCAGGTCTGTGATTCCGACACCAACCGCAACACTCGATGGCAAAGCACCATCAACACAATGCGCTGCGGTTAAAATCCATCGCGAATTGATAATTGAACCGCCGCAGAATTGATTATTATAAACATTGTTCGTGTCGTATATAGGTGTCTGAAGCAAAGCAACCTGATACGGGAACTTATCAATTGTTGTCGGGCGTCCACCGACTATTCTGCCTTCCGGCGGCATTCTCAATGAAGGCTGCGCCATAGCCTGCGCCCGTTCCCTCGAATTCGGCTGTCCTGATGCAGTAAGCGCAAGGGCATATATATTGTCGTTTGCGCCGGTTCCGTAATTGAAGTCAGAATCTACAACACCATTGGAGAGCAAACGAACAATCCGGTTAAATGTATTGCCATTAAACGAAGTGAAATCACCCGCAACTACCAGTTTGCCATCTACCTGAATATCTATTACGCGTACAATACCATTTGCGCCGAGCCCCGGATCGAATGTAAGATCAATCGAACCATCAGCATCCAGACGTGCAATCCTTGACCTCGGCACCCCATTCACAGTGTGGAAATCGCCCGCTATTACTAATTTTCCGTCAGACTGCACAGCCACCGAATACACCGGACCATCCGGACCAAGCCCGGTATCGAAAGTCTGGTCAACCGTCCCGTCAGAATTCAGCCTGACAATATATTTGCGCGGTATCCTGTCGAAACTCGTGAAATCGCCACCCACAAGTATCTTACCGCCCGGCTGTATGGCAAGAGCCCGGACTGTTCCGTTCGCGCCGAAGCCAATCGCAAAGTTATTATCTATTGATCCGTTCGGATTAAGTTTTGCGAGTCTGGAAACACCATTGGAACCAACAGTTGTGAAATCGCCGCCCACAATCACAGAACCATCGCTCAGCGGCAGTATGGCAAGCACATTGCTGTCAATTGCTGGCGGATTAAACGTCATATCAACCGCGCCAGAGTAACTCAACCGCGCCACCTTTGAACGTAACGCATTTCCGAACATCGTGAACGACCCGCCAACATAGAGACCGTCTGTGGTCTTTGCAATTGATAAAATCTTTGCATTCGCGCCGGCGCCCACGTTGAAAGTAAGGTCAACCGTTCCGTTTGTATTTATTCTGACAATCCTGCCTGCTCGGATACCCTGGAATGTGTTGAAGTTGCCAGCAACATAAAGCCTGCGGTAATTATCGAACGAGACTGCATAAACCGGACCATCGGCTCCCTGCCCTGTTGCAAATGTTTCGTCGATCGAACCAGCCCATTTCTCATTGTCAAGAATGGTTACAAGTGTGTTTGTAATTGTCCCAAGCACTGCGCCACCTGTCGGTCCGCTTAGTAAAACACTAAATGTCTTTGGCGAGTTACCTACAAAATTGTCAATGAGCGGCACGGCTATATAACCAATGCTTTGACCGTTTGTGAATGTGAGTTCGCCGCTGACTGCTGTGTAATCCGAACCGCCTCTTGCGCTACCGTCAACGCACTCGTAATGGACAGTCACAGTCCCAAGATCACCGTTAGTCCTGATTACAGGAATTACCGCGTTCCCTGCGTTTTCATAAACAGATATTATCGGCTCCCGGAAACTAATGACACCTGGGCTATTATCATTTTCAATAATGGTAACTATCGCGTTTGAATAAATTCCGAGCGTTGCCCCGCCAGTCGGTTCAGAAAGGGTTATCATGAATGTCTCATTGCCTTCAACAAGCGAATCGTCAATAATCTGAATCGGAACCGTCTTCTGCCCCATCTCGCCATTTGTCCACGTCAGAATCCCGGTAAGTTTCACATAATCCACTCCTTCGGTGGCGCTGCCGGTATCAATCGTGTCAACCCTGACAGAAATGTCCCCCGCGCTGCCAAACTGACGATTCACCGCCACAACAAGGACACCGCCAGTTTCGCTGATGGAGTATGACGGTGCGCTGAAACTCAAACTGCCATTCACCAAATCGTTATTGATAATCGTGAGGGTTGCCTGACTTGGACTACCAAGCACAACACCAGAGGCACCACGCGGATTAGATAACTTAAGAATGACAGTCTCGTTAGTCTCGGTAATCGTGTCTGGGATGATTGGTATCGAGAATGTTTTTACAGTCTCGCCTTCGGCAAAGGTCAGTGTTCCACTCTGCGGAATGAAATCCAGTCCCGCCGTCGCGGTACCGCCCAAAGTAGTGTAATCCACAGAAACAACACCGGTGCTTCCGTTCGTCCTGATTACGGTTATCACAGCATTTGTTTCGTATTCATTAACGACATAATTTGTTGAGCTGAACTGTATTGTCCCAGCTGCAAAGTCATCATCAATAATTGTCAATGTAGCTTTATTAAGACCAAGCACTAAGCCAGGCGACGGATTTGCAAGTTCAAGCAACACAGTTTCGTTGCCCTCAACAAGCGAGTCATTGACGATTGGTATTGTGAATATCTTGGTTGTCTCGCCCGGATTAAATGTAACTCTTGCCGATGTGTTGGTATAATCTACACCCTCAGTGGCAGTGCCTTCCAGAACGCGGACATCAACCGATGAATAACCGTTGGTTGCGCCAAGCCTTTGAATTTCAATTGTGGCAAAACCAGCCACCACATTTTCGTTCACTGCATAAGAAGGAGCGCTGAACTGCACGAGACTGTCGTCGCTGATAATTGTCAACACGGCAATGGACTGAAAATCAAGGTCTGCGCCATCTGTCGGATTTGCAAGAACAAGCGTTACTGTTTCAGGCGGTTCTACTTCGCGGTCGTTGATAATTGGCACCTGAAATGTTAACATTGTTTCGCCCTCAGGGAATGTAAGCGAACCCATCACATCACGGTAATCTACATCAGGTGTCGCTGTTCCCGGTATCGTGGCATAATCCACACTCGCTGCGCCGGTGGTTCCGCCATTCCTGCGGACTGTGATGACTGCGTTAGTCTCATTTTCATTGACACTGAAAAACGCAGACAAAAATTCAAACGAGCCCGGTCCCATATTTTCGTTACCGATTAATCTGGCAAGATAATTTCTCGGAATCCCGTTGAATGTGGTAAATCCGCCGCCGATTACAATCTGGTCATCAGTCTGATTTACAACGGCGGCAATATAGTTGTTTGCGCCCGTGCCAAAATTAATCGTCGGGTCAGTACTTCCATCACTATTAAGTCTTGTAATCCTGCTGCGTGAGACATTGTTGAATCTTGTGAAATCCCCAACCACAACTATCTTGCCATTCGACTGTAGAGAAATTCCAAATACCACCCCGTTTGCGCCGGATCCGGTCATAAAACCTGTATCCAGTGAACCGTTGGCGTTTAACCTTGCAAGATAATTCCTATTCGTTCCGTTCACATTTCTGAACAAACCGCCAATCAATATCTTGCCGTCCGGCTGAATCACAGTTGCGCGGACAGACGCATCCGGACCAAGACCCGGGTCAAATGTCTCATCCAAAGTTCCATCCGGGTTTATCCTTGCCACATACCGGCGCAGGACTCCGTTATACTCTGTGAAATCGCCAGCAATCACAATCTTGTTATCCGGCTGAACAGCAATCGAACGGACAGGACCGTTCGGACCGGTTCCCGTGTTAAAGCTGCTGGCAAGCGTTCCATTTGGATTTAACAGCGCAAGATAAGGCGTAGGAGCCCCGCGGAAGGACGCAAATGCGCCGCCAATTACAATCTTGCCATCGCTAAGCAATCCCATTGCATAAATCGGATTGTCAGCGCCAGCGCCTGGGTTAAATGATGTGTCAATACGCCCGTCGATGTTTAACCGCGCAATACTGTTGCGGTTCGTAATATCAATTGTTGTAAATCTTCCCGCAATCAATATCTTCTGGTCTGGCTGAACAACGATTGAATACACAGTGTCGTTTGCGCCTAAACCCGGATCAAAAGTTGTATCGATTCTGCCATTGATAAGCAACCGCGCTATCCGACTGCGAGCAATACCGTCCACAGTCTTGAAGTCGCCGCCCACAAGTATCTTGCCGTCCGTCTGCAACGCAAGCGCGTGAACAAAATTGTCAGCGCCGGGCGATGGATTAAATCCCGTGTCAACAGTTCCTGCCGGGACGTTCAGCGCCTCATCGTCAACAATAATCGCTGTTGCGCTCACAATTGCACCGGCTGATGCTTTGACAAAATTAGTCAGGTATATCGGGAAAGTCTCATTAAACTCAAGAAGACTATCGTTGATTATCGGGACAAGGAACGTTTTCACAGTTTCGCCCGGACCAAACACAAGCGTGCCGTTGGTAGCGATGTAATCCTCGCCATTGACCGCTGTGCCGTTTGTACCGACTATGTAATTTACCGACACGGTATCAGCCACGCCTCCTGTCCTCTGGACAGTAACTACGAGGTTAGTTGCGCGTTCATTGACAAAGTATGTCGGCGCAGTCAGTGAAAGCGAACCGTAAAAATCATCATCAACAATTGTTACCTTTGCGCTATTCTGGAAACCGATATTTGCTCCACCAGTAGCATTGGTTAAAAGCACGGTAAATGTTTCGTTCCCTTCAACAATGCCATCCGGTATGATTTTTACTGTAAACGTCTGCAATATTTCGTTCTGCTCAAAAGTAAGAACACCGTTTGTAATAACATAATCTGCGCCCGGAGTAGCAAGGTCATTTGTATCACTAAATACGGTAAAGTTCACCTTCACCGTCCCCAGCGTTCCACTTGTTCTCCTAACGGCAACGGTTACAACACCCGAACTTTCAGATACAAAATAATTGTTTGTTGTAAATCCTAAACTCCCGTAACCATTATCGTTATCTGTAATGACAAGCACCGCATTCGATAAACCAAGCACTGCATTTGTTGATGGATTAAAGAGACGCAGATTGACTGTCTCCTCAAATTCAACCGCCGTGTCGTTGACAATGGAAACCGTAAACGTTGCGCTTGTCTGTCCCGGATTGAATATCAGAGTGCCGCTCTTTGGAGTGTAATCCACAGGTGCCTTTGCAGTACCATCACTTGTCGCATACTGTACCGTTACAAAGTTGTTGAGACCATTTGTTCTATAAACAGTAATTGTCGCAACGGAATTCGATTCGTTAAAGTAATAGGCATGTCCGCTGAATCCAATAATGCTCTTTTCATAATCATCGTCAACAATCACAACCTTCGTAATTGTCTGATACCCAAGCGCCGGTTGATTTGTGAAGTATTCTCCCGCCGGCGGCTGGAACGGCGGCTCGTATCTGTTCAAACCCATCGGCTGCTTAATTACAACATAAAACTCGCGGTTACCCTCGCGGATATTATTATCGATAATCGGAATAGTAATGGAATTAACAGTTTCTCCGCAATGAGACCACTTAACCATTTGTTTTATCGGCATATAATCTACACCGGCGCGCGCACTCCCGTCCATAGTCTCAACAACAACACCTACATTACCAACGTATCCGTTGATTCTTCTCAGATCTAATTGAACAAATCCGGTCGACGCATTTTCATCCACAGAAAACTCTTGTCGCGTAAACTCGATATTCCCAGGCATATTCGGAGATGGCGGTGTATTATCAGAACCTATAATCCTGCAAAAATTGTAGCGATAAATCACATTCGATGCAGAGACACCTCCGCCAATCACAGAAAAACCGCCACCAATTATGTAGTTACCCATTTTATCCGGTTCAGAAGGTTCAATCGCAATTGATGTGATAAACTGGTCTGTGCCGGGCTGCATCTGGTTATAGTAAGAATCAAGAAAACTTGTATCCAATGTGCCGTCCGGGTAAAGGCGGGCAATATTCCTTCTCGGCGTCTGATTATACGCCGTAAAATCGCCAACGCACACCAGTTCTCCGTTCGGATGAACAGCAATGCCGAAGACAGGTCCGTTAAATCCATCGCCAACCTTGAAAGATGTGTCAACAGCACCGTGCGGCAGAAGTCTGGCAAGCGAATTCATATTTGCAACGCCCATCATTGTAAATGCGCCGCCTACATAAATCCTGCCGTCATTCAGAACACTTAAAGCATAAACTGCCCCGTCTGCCCCATTGCCGGGATCAAATGATGTGTCCACAGAACCATTGGAATGGAAACGAACAATGCCGTTTCTCGGGATGCCGTTAACCTGTGTGAAATCGCCGCCAGCGATAATTTTCGTACCGTCCCCGCCTCCTGTGGTAATCACAGCCGTATAATCCCAGATTGTCCCCGGATCACCACTACCTTCGTTAACAACAATTGTTACATAAGTTGAATTTCCCGGACCATAGGTAATAACATTCGTTCCAGAACCGTTCGTGATGCCTGTGGTGAATATAAGATTACCATCATAATAAACATTAATAATGTCCGGAACATCATAGAAGTTCCATACAAGCGTAATGGAACCAGAGGTTGCGCCGGTATTGATATTCGTCCTACTTTCAGCCGAACCGGAGCCCGACCTGCCATCCCCAACAATTATTGGCGCGCTACCCTGAACACCAAGAGCCCACACCGTTCCGTTAACACCCGACCCCGGATTAAACGTCGTATCAAGAGAACCATTCGCATTTAACCTTGCAATTCCAGCGCGCGGCACAGAATTATACATCTGGAAATCGCCGCCAATCATAATCTTGTCGTCCGGCAGTATCGCAAGCGCCCGGATAATGCCGCCCTGCGCGCCGTTACCAACATTGAACGAGGTATCAAGACTCCCGTCCGGATTTAATCTCGCAATACCGTTCCTGCTAACGTTGTTGTAGGAAGTAAATGCGCCAGCGATAAGAATCTTGCCAGCGTTCTGACTTGTCTGCGGATATACCGCAATTGCAGTTACAAAATCATCAGGACCTGAACCCGGGTTAAACGTCGTATCAAGAGCGCCAGATTGTGTCATCCTCGCAATATGATTTCTATAAACACTGTTGACACCGGTGAAAATGCCACCAACCAACGCCCTCCCCTGATTATCAATTGCTACCGCAAGAACAGTCGCGTTTGCGCCGGGATTTGGATTATAAGCTGACGGTGGGTTATAATCTCTATCGCCAGCGCCTGTTGCTTGATCGTCAAACAAAATACAAACGGTTACCTTACTCCTCCTGCGCATCATCACGTTTGCCGGCTGGTCATTAACACGCGGGTCAAACAACTCAATCATAATGTATTCATTGAGTTCAACCCGGTTATCATCAATTATATCGATGTCAATGTATTTGTCGTTCCCGTCTTTATCTCCCCATGTTAAAGTTCCATAAGGCATATCGCCCGGGTTATTATTAGGCCAGTAACCGATAACCTGAGGAATTGTGTAATCTCCATTAGCAGCATAACTACTTCCATCCGGTCCCCCATAAACCGCGTTTGTGCTTCCAGGGCATGTATCTCTGCCATTTATAACCCTGAATTTAACACTTACTTGCCCCTGTGTGTCGCAAAAACGCCGCACAGGAATTCTGACCCGTCCCTGCCCTTCAGGATAGGCTTGGAAATTGTCTTCATTGAGAGCAATACCAATAACACCATTTGTTGAGTCGTTATCGATTATTGCAACCGTATTTGTGAGTCGACCCTGCAACGTGCCGCCAATTGCATTTGTCAGAATAACCCAGAATAATTCGCGGTCAACAGTCACTGTCTGGTTTGTATTGTCCGGATTCGTAAGAGTAACCCGCTCAATATTGCAATCATCAACAATATTTACGATGATATTTGTGCTTTTCTGACCGTTGGTAAAATAAAGGACACCATTCAAAACCGGAATGAAATCCTGAATGGGGGTTGCCCCAACCTGATTCCATGCAAGTTGGTTTGTCGGAATCACCGATGTCATCCAGTAAACTACTGCCGGACCATTTGTATCATCCCTCGTAACAGTAATTTCAACATACGGTTCATCTTCATAAACAGTAGAATTGGCAGACTCAAACTGAATCTTGTAATCATTATCCCAGATATAAACTGTGGCATTGGTTTCGATAAGATAACCACCGCCAATCGGGGGTGACAACTGCACATAAAAATACTCCATCGGCTCTTGGGTCGTGTCATCAAATGTCAGCAACTCAACTGATGCGGTCTTTTGACCGTTTGTGAAAATCAGCATACCTGACATCGGGAAGAAGTCCGAAGATGCTGTCGCTGTTCCATCTACAAGTGTATATGGCACTGCCACATCATTAGTTGCCACGTCACGGACAACCGTTACGGTAAAATTGCTTCCTTCCATTACATAAATCTGATTCGTAAGGAAATAAAACCCTTGGGCTTTTGCGTCAGTTACCAATCCCATGCCCAGCCACAAAAGAAGAGCATAAAACAACGCCACTTTACGGCGTCCTTTCATCAGACAACTAATTATTTTGTTCATAACCATCTTCAGGTTATTTGTTTTTTTAAAGTTTCCTCTGTTCATAACTCTGCGTTTCACCGATGAACGCTGCCTTCCGGTTCTATAGCCCGGCTGATATCAATCAAAACAGTCAGCCTTATGGCACTATCATATCCATCAGCAGCCGGTAGAACCGGATTGCGCTATTCGCATTGGTATCAACAACGTTCACCTTCGTTCCCGCGCCGGTATTAACGAAATTCGTCAGTATCTGCCATTTGCCATTAGTCAGATTCGTTGTGTATTCAAGCCTGTTTGTGCTTTGCGCAAGGGCATTCCATGAAATCACCGCTCTTGCAGGCGCCAGAGGTTGAACCCTGAATTCAATGTCACTGCTCGTCGGAATAGGCATCGGATCAAACAAATTGGGAATCCCGTCCCTGTCTGAATCAATGTCCGGCTGTGCCATCAATGCGGCGTTATAAGCAACCACACGACCATCAGGCAATGTAAAATACACAGAACTGTTTGGACCTGCAAAAGTTGGTATCCATTTCAACCTTCCGCCAAGCGCGCCATTCAGTTTCCGCACAGGAAGATTTGCGTTTGCGAAATAAATTGTCAGATTAGTCTCCACATATAACGCTGTTGTGTAATTCGTTGCGTTGTTTCTGAATTCAATATAATCAACATACAATGCATTGCTCGAGTTTGCGCCTCGCAAAACAAACCTTGTCAGGTCGTCGCCATCAAGAACCAGCCTCCCAAGCGCCAGATTGTTATTAAACCCGGCGACAGTCAATCCATAATCCCTGCCAGGCCAAGTATGCGAAACCTCAGCAAATTTTTCGGCTCTGGATTCAATAGTCGTGTATAGCAAATCACCGTTTGTGGGCGTCGAAATAATGTGAAAACCGTCGTTAACCTTGATAATTGTTGCCGTCCCAAAGCCGCCGTCAGATATTCTATTAGTTACGTTTAATAATAATCCACCACGTCCGTTATTTCCGGCAATCACAGTCGCATTAGATAAGATTAATTCCCGCCCTTCTATGTTAATTTCAGATTTTGCGGAAAGATAACCGCCCTCTATTGCAAGTCTGTTGACAGTAAAGTTTGCAACGCCTTCCACAGCCCCCCATGTGCCTGAATTTACAACATTTGTCGCCTTTACCACAAACGTTGCCGCCGTGATAGCGCCGTAGTTCATAACTGTATCGTACAGGTTGGTCTGAAGATATCCATAGTTATTGGTTTCATTATAAAAATACGCACTCCCACTGATATTTAAATAACCCTCATTAGTCAGGCTTTTAAGTCTTGGAAAATTAGCACTTGACCAGTTTACCCCGTTCGGCAAAGTTAAACCGCCAACACCAACTGCGCTCCGCGCAATTCTCAAGCCCTCGCCTTCAATCAAGACAGATTTGGCGGCGATTAAATTATCATAAATAACGGTATTCGTGGCGCGGATTGCCAATTCATTCAAAACAACAGGTTTCGATGAAGTTAGCGCGTTATCAATTACAAGCACATGGAAATGCGTTGTGTTGGTTGTGGCAACAATGTTTGTTCCCACAATATTTGTCTGAATGATACGGTTCGTCCACACCGCGCTGTAAGCGGCAATTGAACCGGACAACCTGTTCACTGTGGTATAAATGATGTTCGAAAGTTCAAGCACACGGTTCGTTGTGCCAATGTCATAATTTATAACAGGGGCATCAACACGTGTAAGCGCGTTGTTCACAAGGTTTGTCGCTTTAATACTGATAAACCTTTCAGAGCGTATCCTTGCGTTCTTCAGATTAAGATTGCCGGCTTCGATCTCTATTCTTCCGGTTGAGTTCGTCGGGTCTGAAAGCGCAGGATTCGCAATCGAAATCCCGTATTCATTCACAATTAACAGTGGCGTCGTCGGATTCGTCTCGTTTATCAAAGCGGAATATCCAGCATAAATTATATTAACAGAATTTGTCTCATAAGACGGATTATAGAGTAATGTGTTCGTGAAAGTTGCATTAGGCGGGACAGCCAAATACCTTTCATACGGTATAGACCTTGTCAATTCAAACACGTTCGGACGAAAAGTGTTTGTGAAACTTTCCCTGAACAGTGTAAAGTTTGTCGCAACTGCTGAACTGTCAATCAGATAAACATAATTTGTAAGATTTGTCTGCAAGACAATATCATAATCTGTCATCATCACTTCATAAATCGCAACAGCGCCGCCATCGAAGGAAGGCGAAAAATAAACCGACGTTGAGAAGTTCGTCAACGATGTGTTCGTCGGGTAGAAAACAACACTTACATAACGGTCGCCCGAGAGAGAAAGATTAGTATAAACTGCAGCATTATAATTATTATAGTTGCCAAAATTAAAACCTCCGCCGGCATAATAAAAATATGGCAGGAATACAGTATTGGTTGTCAATCTGCCATAGGAGATTGTTCTTACCTGATGTCCCGGACTCAATGTAAAAGGAATATCAAACCCGAAATACGGAAGATTCAGCCTTTGCCCATTAGTCCCACCGAGAATATTGTTTGTTCCAACACCCCACCAGTAGTCTGCAACACCAGCAGCATTCTGATACTGGTTGATTGTGTTCCTGCCGTCTCCGATAATTGATGTTCCTGGTGTTACTGCCTCGCCGGTGCGTAATCCACTCCGCGATAAATCAACATTTCCTCCATCCAAATGTAGTAAACCGCTGCCCCCGCTCATTAACAAGCCTGTATTCACAATGTTTGTCGCTGAGATTATCAGATACGGGTCGCCGGTAATCGTCCCATAGTTAACAAATGTATTCGCCGGATATGAAATTCCTGTCAGTGGATTGAAATAATCAAACCTGAAACCGACATAACCTGTCATTACACCGCTTCCTTTATTTGTATAATAAAGCGTGTTCTGAGTCTGGAACGGCAAAGGCGAGACATAGACCGAAAAAAGCGCCTGATTTACAAATGCGGTAGCGTCAATTTGCGGAGGGACTGCGTTATTAAAATCCCTATCGTTTACGTAAATCGGAACTGTCTGTCCCCATCCCCTGATTATCAGGATCAGACTTAAAATTGTTATTGCAATTTTTAACTTCATATCAATTCTGTCCGGATTTTTTCGTTGCAAATAAGCGTAAATCATCTGTTCAGCACCTGTCGTTCTATGTCCCTGATCGATATGTAATTAGGATAAACAACAGGCATATTCGTACTTCCATCAAAAGACCCCCAGACAAACGACCTCGTTGCGGCTTCTTCCGTAAGGAAGTAATAGCCCGTGTCATTCAAAAATGCCGGATAAAGTGTCGTAAATGAAATGGTTATTGGTCCCCTTATTACCCCCGGTCCGGCTTGGGTTGTTTGTCCGTTAAGTTGGGCGTTTGAAACAAATCCGGCTGTTCTATTAAATTGTACAGGCTCTATAATTTGACCAGTCGTTACCCCTAAATCACCGGCAACAAACAGGATATCCGGCGTTGTAACAACCCGTCTCACATTCTTCTGAACAAGCGTGTTGTTGGTAATCACATAGTCGGTATAATCGTAAACGTTTGTAATAAAGAACTGTCCAAGCAAAGAATCGTAATAACCGCGTTGGAAGGTTATCTTTTCAAGCCCTGGACGCAATCCCGTTGTAATTGGCGCATTGGTCAGATTGCCAAACAGGTTAGTAATCCCAGCTTGCTGTGTGTAATTAGTGGGAAAATAAATTGTGTAACCAGTTCCAACACCGCCATAAAAAGAATTTGTAACATCTGGCGGTAATGTTTCCACATTGTAATTGTTATAACGGTATATATAACGAAGCCCGCCAACATCATCTCTTGTTAGCCCTGTAAGGAATTCACCTGCGCTTACTGAGTTGTAGGCAACCGGCACCCTGAAAATCGACCACAGCGGGTCTGCCACACGTTCTACTGCATCCGCGTAGTCCCCAGGCTGGATAGGATCCTGAATCTCATACGTATATAACACGCCATTTACATAAGAGGTGTTTGTCCATGTAACAGGGTCAAAATTTCTCTTTATAACAAGGTAGTTTGTGTAGGTTTGCCCCCCGACTGTATATGTTCCGCGTGCGCGCAGGCACCATGTAAATCTTATCGGATTTGCAAGACCCATTTGCTCAACAATTAATCCCAATACCTTTGATTTAAGGTCAATGATACCCAGCGACTGTGCCGCGTAATTTATGCGTCTGGCTTCAAGCGGAAATTCAACCAGATTCGAACTCATCTGCGAAATCGGCGGCAAAGCATTCAATATAGCAAATGCCTTCTCGACCTCCTCAACCCCTTTTTGCCCGAAATAATTCAGGAACGATTCATCAAAAGCATAAACAACAACCGGCACATCCCAGCGGTATTCTTCGCCAAGATTCATCGGTCCGCCAATATCATTCGTCAGCTGATAACCAATATTCGCCGCCTGCCACGTATCGTATGGACCAAGCAATGAAAAACCCCGCAAACTCACCGTCGCTAGCGGCGCAATTATTACCAAAACCGCAATCGCAAGTTTTTTAATCAATTTCCGCATAAAAATCCACGTTTAACGAATCCTTATCACCCGGTAAAACGAGTTATCATTTGTCTGACCGAGCAAAATTGAATCCTGATAACCGGCAGCAAAACGCGGCTGCCCCAAGTTTGTCCATTGTTTTAAATCCGCGCTTGTCTGTACCTGGTAAATAAATCCTGGCTGAGTGTTCCAGTATAAAAATCTGCCCTGCGGAGTGTCGGCAATCCTCGTTTTCAATACGCTCCGCGGATCCACAGGATTTGTCCCGGCAAGAAACTCCTGAAGGTTCGTGGCACCATCGCCGTCGCTATCCACATTGGCTGCATGCCACAAAGCTGGATTCGAGCCCCAGAACATCGCTTGCCAGTCGTCCGGCAAACCGTCCATGTTTAAATCTTCTCCCCACGTCCTGCCTGTGGCAACAGGTGAGAGCGGCGATTTTCTTCCATCAGAAAGGATATACGCAATCGTAAACGTGTGAACGCTACCCGGCGCAAAACCTGTCGCTGTATAATAATTCGAGGTTACCCTTATTCCTTCCGATGCGCCGTCAATATACACCTCATAAGCGGCAACGGGGTACCCAGCTACCTCCGCCCATGTAACACTGAGCCTGCTCTGGTTTAACGCCGAAACAACAGGCGCAGAAGGCGCCGGCAACGGCGCGCTTACAATCGAATATCTCTGCGCAAACAAATCCATCCCGTTGTCTATTCCGGTGAAACTGCTCCATACAACCAGAAACCGTCCCGTTTTGTCAGAAGCCACAACAGGATACTTCTGCGCAAGGGCTGTGGTTGTGTTCACGCGAAATTCAGAACCGATAAAACCGCAGTTATAATCAATAAACTGACCAAATACACCCTCAGCAGAACCGTCCTGTCCCAGACTCGTCCATACAACCATTAAATCATTACCAAACACTGCAACACGTGGCGCAAACTGATCCCCGTAAACAAAGGAATTGATTCTTTTCGGTTGACCGACGGCTTTCATCCCCGGCGTGTATGCTCGGGCAAAAATGTCCCAGCCATTCACGTTAACCTGAACCTGTGGGTCCATGACAACCGGTGCCCGTTCTGCCCAAACAACCACAAAACCGCCATCTGCAGTCCCCACAACTCGCGGAGTTCCGCACATGTTAGTTCCGGTGTTGATTAAAAATTCATCTCCAAGTGCTTCGCCATTCTGATTAAACACCCGCCCGTAAACATCAACGCTCTTTTCGCCACGCTGCAACTCTGAAATCCACACAGCCACCACATTCCCGTTGGCAAGGCATGCAACTGATGGCGTCCTCTGGTTGTTCAGCGTTTCCTGATTTATCCGGAATTCGCCCGTAACCGGGGTTCCATCGGCTGAAAATACCCGTCCATATACTCCATACAAACTGCCGTCCTGATCAGAACTTGTCCATGCAATCAAAACCTTATTCCCCGGCAACGCGCAGACCACTGGCATCATTTGGTCACCATTCGTATATGTATTCACCCTCACATCGCCTGTTATAAAAGTCCCGGACGCAGACAGGAAAGAGGCATAAATATCGCAGTTACCTGTTTGTGTTCCTTCCCAAACAAACACAGCCCCGCCGTTAGAAAGCAACGTAACCGCAGGATTTCTCTGTTCGCCGGCACCCTGCTGGTTCACCCGGAAGATTCCGTACTGACCGGAAAAACTTGAATCCAGCCGTCTTGCAGAAATTCCCATCCCGTTCCCATCTGTGGCATTATCTTGCCACACAAGATATCCACCATCAGATTTCAGGCAAACATCGGCAAAAACTTGGTCACCTTTCAGTATCCCCACGATGGCATATTCCGACTCCTGGTTCGTATAGGTGTTTTGCGCGTTAAGATTAATTACACAAAGCAAAATCATTACAGCAAAGACACCCGCTAAACCTTTAATTTTATCCATATAAAAAACCGTTTTGTTTTTCCGCAAAAACGCAAAACCATTTGTTTGTCCTGACCGTTCAGGACTCAACTTGTTAAAATGTCTTAAAAATAACGCCATCGTATTCAGACACCGTTTATTTAACCATCGAACGCAAAACAGCCTTGCAATTTGTCCGGCTGATTTTCGTTCAGCAACGACTTAAATCCGAGCCTTCTGTAAAACTCCTGCAAAGCCGCCTCGTCCCGTTCCCTAACCTTAAAATCGTCCAGATTAAACTCGTAGGGCAGATCGGTGTATAAACGTATCAAGTCGCGGTTTCTTTTTACAATTTCCTGAGATTCAATGAGTTTTATACGCAGCTTTTCCGGTGTTACCAGATTGATATTTTTGTAAATCCCCTCAATTGAACCGAACTTATTTAAAAGCGCAGCAGCCGTCTTTGTCCCCACACCTTCCACGCCCGGGATATTATCAACGCTGTCGCCAATCAAACTCAGCCAATCCACAATCTGCTCCGGTTTAACCCCGGTTTTTGCGAAAACGGCGTTTTCGTCCCAGACCTTTTCAGATTTATCGTTCGGATTAAACAATCCGATCTTATCAGAAACAATCTGCATGAAATCCTTATCCATGCTTGCAATAACTACGCGGACGCCTGCATCGGCAGTCTTTTTTGCAACCGTTGCAATCCAGTCGTCTGCTTCGACGCCCTGTCGGTAAAAATAGGGGATCCTTGCCTTTTCAAGAAACTCAAAGATAAGGTCAATCTGGCTCTCAAGACTTTTCGGCATCGGTGGTCTGTTTTCCTTATACTCCGGAAGCGATGCCTTTCGTTCCTCGTCGAGCCCGCCGTCCCAGACCACCAGCAAATGCGTTGGCTTCAATTTTTCGGTTAATTTATCAAGCATTCTGATGAAGCCATAAACGGCATTTGTGGGTTGCCCGTCCGGCGAACTTAACGGCGCAATCGCATGGAAGGCGCGGTGGGCGTATGCATGCCCGTCCACTATCACAAACAGGTTGTTTTTGCGATCTTCCATGCTTGTTTAATTATTAAACTGCCTTTTAAAAGCTCCTACCGACCTTACTTAGTCTGTATATTTACAGCCGGAGCCGTTGTTATCGGCTGCTGTGGCGGTATGGAAGTCTGGGCAAAAGGCATCTCCTCATCCGAATGCAATCTGTTGCCAGCAGGGTCTATCAACGTCGGCGTCACGAATATCAACAGATTCTTTTTCTTCGATGCCGCCGATTCAAATCTAAAGAGACGTCCAAACAATGGCAGGTCGCCAAGAAGCGGCACTTTGTTTTTAATCTTGGTAACGTCTTCGGCAATAAGTCCGCCAAGCACAACCGTTTGTCCGTCCCAAACAACCACTGATGTAACAACCTGACGCAATCTGAATTTAGGCAACGGAGTCGGCTCCACGCCTTGTCTATTTTCAAGAGCGCGGATTACCAAACGAAACTGCGGGTCAGTCAGAATTCCCGTAATTGTAGCAAGCGCAGGACCGCTGTTTCCAAGTCCGCTGGTAAGAACATTATCTGTTGCAGATGGTGTGGCAACACCCGGTCCAGCCAATGCTGTTCCAGCAGGTCCCGGTCCAGGGAATATTCCGTTGCCCGGTCCAACAACCTGATCAGGCGAAGTAGGAACAAACGACGGCGCAGTGCCGGTAGTCGCATCCACTTTGCCGCCTATCCGTAAATGACCAAACATCCAGTCAAATCCGAGCGACCGTGTATCTTCCTGTGTAACTTCGGCAAATCTTGCTTCGATTGAAATTTGCTGCGGAGACTGGTTCAGGACTTCGATAGCCTGCTGGATAATGTCCAGTTCCTCCATTGTTGCGCGAACCATCAAAAGACCATTTCTGTCGTTAAAGAAGAATGCCTTTGGTGGATCCATCTGGATGCCGTGCGCGGTAAAGAACGACCTTACCACTTCGCCAAGCGCGGTCGTATTGGTCTGGGTTATCCAGTTGATTCCGCCACCGCCACCGCCGCCACCGGCAATACCACCTCTACCGCCACCGCCGCCGCTTACATCAACAACAGCGTATGTGGCGCCCATACCACCACCATAGCCACCATAACCGCCGTAGCCACCGTAGCCGCCATATCCACCATAACCGCCGTAACCACCGTAGCCACCATAGCCGCGTCCACCTCTACCATAACCACCGCCATATCCGCCATAACCGCGTCCACCACCGCCACCACCCATACCAAACGCCTCGGTGCGGACGTTCTGCAATCCCTGATAGAACGTATTGGCGTCCACCCTGAACACACGCGTATATAGCGGTTCTGGTTCCTCGGCTTTAAGCGATATAATTACAGCATAATCTTCAATTGAATATTTAATCTTCGGCTTCGCCACCTTTGTTAAAATGTCAAGCACGTCAGCCAATCTCAAATCAGTTAAGGCGGGGTTAATTTTGATCTGAATATCGTCAATATTTACCTCTTCAGTTTCGGAAGGCAAAGGCAAACCTGTCGCAGGATCAACCATGTTTGTCCTTCCCCTTTGTGTTGGTGGGTCAACATTCGCACTAAGGATTATGTTAACGCCTTTTTTCTCAGGATCCCGTTTTTTAGCCTCATCTGAAAGATTCTTAACAACGTCGGCAAGTCTTAAACCATCATAGAAAACTTCATTTAAAACAATTTTGTTCAGTTTTTCCTGAATTGCCTGTCTCCCCGGGCTTGTGTGAGGTTTTGTGCTTCGCGCATAAGGATTTGGAACAGGTAATTTTTCGCCTGATGTAGGTCTTTGCCAGATCTTTTCCACTTCCACAAGCCGATCGGTAACATCAAATTCACGTTTCCGCGATTCCTGAGCAAAACGCGCTTCGTTAATCAAACGAAGATAATAATAAGCGGTCTTATTTTCGGGGTCCAGTTTGACGGCTTCCTTCAACTTTGCCTCTGCATCGTCTAATCTGCCAACTTCCCACAAAAGTCTTCCATCCTGAACAAGAACAGCAACCTTGTCCTGAACTTTTTCAACTTCTGGGAGAACCTTTTCGACAGTCTCGCGGCTTGGGGTCATTCGCTTAGTTTCGACCATCATCTTGTCGTTTTTCTTCTTAAACTCAATTGCGGCAGGATTGTTAGGGTCAACCTTTAATGCCCTTGCGACATGAGCGTCGGCTTCATAATATTTTCCATTCTTAAAATACTGTTCGGCAATGGTCAGGCGCGCGCTCACAAGCCCCGATATAACCTGTTGAGCCTCCTGTTCAACACCGCCCCCTATGCCGACTAACACAGAGTAAGCATCCTCATACAGTTTGACGGCATTTTCAATCTCACCTTTCTTATATGCCTCCTGTGCCGCGGCAAGTTTTTTCCTCAACAGAATGGACTGCTCTTGGCGTCTAATCGCCTCTTCCTCGGCGGTTTGCGCCGGTGTTTTCTGGCCTAATCCTGCGTATTGACCGCAGGTTAACATCAAACACCCCAATCCTATGCAGATGAGCGTTTTACCCAGCAACCGTTTTGTTTTATTCTGGACAAACATAAAATTATTTTTCCATTCCATTTCTGCTATTGCGTATATTTGATTATAAATCGCCGCGTTGACGTTTGGGACACCAGTACAACCTCATTCGGACGGATGTCCTCAATCTTATAATCATCGCCGGCGAACGATATTATGTCATTTACGCGCTTATTTTCAAATACCAAATTTTCGATATCATACCGCATACTGGCTACATAAGCGCGGATTTCCTTATAAGGTTTGTCTTTTGAAATTTCCACAACTTTTTTCTCCTCACCCGGTAATTCCAATTTTAACAATTCGGGATTTGCCGGGTCGCCCTTAACTTCTACCAATCTGAAAAACTCCGTCTTCGGACTTGTCTGCGAAACATAACGGGTCTTTGGTCTTTTATCACTGGCTCTTACGGCGGATTCATCAGTTATCTTAATTGTATATGAACTACCGGAAACTCGCTCCAATTCTATAATATAATAAAGCGGCGTAATTTTTGTAATTTTCAATGCCTCCGGACCTATTTGTTTTTCCGAAACTACTTTTATAAGTTGTCCCTGCGCATCATAAACCCATAAAACAGGCGAAAATAAATTATGCTCGCCGGAAAGTTTCACCACAGGGAGATTTGTAAGTTTACTAAGTTCTGCTTCGTATGCTGAAATATTAATAGGCTGGTAATTCTTTGCAGTCTTTACAAGACTCTCTCTGTTTTCCTGAAGTTGTTGACGCACTCCATCAATCCTTTTTGGTAAAAAAGCGAATATTACCGCCAGCAGGGCGAGAATTACACTCAATATAATTTTCTCGTAATGCCGTTTTAAAAGTTCTGTAATATCCATCTGTTAAATCTCCCGCATCACATTAGTCTGACCGAATGCACCAGCATGGTTACCCTGAACGGTCTCTCGTTAAACAAAGTAACAACCCTTGTGCGGTTTGTCCTTGCATCAGTAATTGCTGTTGGAGGTGGGGCTGCAAAAGATGGTGGTTGGTTTGGCGAAAACCGACGCGGCACTGTGCCACCACCCGGCTGCCTGCCAGTTCCGGGAAACCGTCGTCCCGGCACCGTCCCCGGAAAAACAGGTCTTGCAGGCGGTTGTCTCGGAAATGAAGGTGTTGATAAGTCTGCAGGCGGAAACCCCGGTTGTGGCATCATACCCGGTGGCATCGTTCCGGGGGCATACTGTCCCGGAGCCGCGCTACCCGGGTCAACATCTATTGCCTTAATAACAAATCCATAGGGAGAATGCGCAAAACCGTTTATAACCTCCGCAAGTTCACTGCTGAAACAACGGAACGTAATGCGATATGGATATATTATGCCAAGACTGTTTGTTATAGGTCCATCGGCAATGTAAAAACCGGCTGATGCGGTTGCTGCCCTGTCCTCCGGACAAACCCTTGCCCTTTGGATAAACTCGAGTGTATTTATTTTGGCATTAAACAAAATTTCAAGAATCTTATCTATCTCGGATAACTGAATCGCAATTGGTTTAATGCTGAACGGAGAAAAATCAATTCGCCTGACAAGTTCATCAAAACTGTAAGCAAAGTTGTTCGTAGGTATTGTGACGCCAGCCTTCCTTGCCGATTCATTAAATTTATAGATTGACTTGTCAAGTTCGGTTTTCAGCGCCTGAACATTTGGAACATTTAACTCCGGCACAGGCTGAAAGTGTTTTTTGCATTGATTTATAAAGTTAAGGAGCCGTTGCTGGTCATTTTCAATAGCCCGAAGGTTTTCGGCGCTCGGGAAAATCGGTTTCTCATACATCTCCCTTAATCTGACAGCCCGTTCTTCGAGCAACATCGTAATATCATTGTCCTCTGAGCGAAGACCAAAATATTTGTAAACAGCAACGCCAAGCAGGATTACCGCTATTGCAAGCAGTATTACAAAAAACAGATTTTTCTTTACCCATTCCATAACCTCATTAGAGCACTATCGGTTTTTTGAGCCTTAAGTTGACCTCTGTCTTAAATGAATTTGTATCCGCAATAACCGTGCCTCTGAATACAGTCCCGTTTGTGTCGAGATAGTTTGTTAATGTGTGCAGCTGTGAAAGCAGTGTAAACGCCATCTTCGTATTTCCAGAGGCGTCAAACTTGTTCATATCCACCGCTCTGACACCAATAATAATATTGGTAATAGCAGGCATGTTCGTGATAGAAAACGATTTTGCCACAACCGGGGTAGCTGGTGGCGGCGCCGAAGGGTCAGGCGGTGCAGGCGGTGGCGGCATTTCGCAAAGCATATTCTCAATCCAAATGCCGGCTTGTACCTTGTTTGAACTGCCCGCGCTTAATATCTTCACAGTTTCATTTTCAGTTGCTATCAGAGAACTCCTAAGGTCAGGCAAAAATCTTGGCCAGAAATTCTTTGCCTCAATCAAAGACAGCGCAAGGTTGGCACGTTCACGGATTTCCTGCAGCTGTTTAAGTTCTTTTTCCATCCTCTGTTCGTTGGCGACAAGTGGAGTATAACGCGATTCAAGCGTGTCGTATTCGCTTCTCTTTACCTCAATAATCTTTTGCTCGACATGCAAAAATCCAAACGCTCCAAGCACAAGACTGAACGCCGCCGCAATAATAAAAGGCTTTTTCTGATTGAATTCCATCCGCCTCATGTAACTTGGCGGCAGAAGATTCATTTCCACCGGGCAATGCGCAAGATTCCTCAATGAAAGTCCGACCAGTTCGCCAAATGTGTGCGCTACCTTTGCAAGTTCTTCAAGATTAATATCTTGTGAAATCTCGATATTTTTAAACGGATTGAAATATTCAACCGGTATATTCAGTTTTTCGGCAAAAAACTGCGCCGTATATGGCATTATTGAGCCGCCCCCGCACAGGAACAGTCTCGCTGGCGGCCTTCCCCCCTGTTGATGACAGTAAAATTGTATGGTCTGATTGACCTGAATATGCAGGCGCGTCATCACCTGACGCGAAATCTTTGAAATCGCAGCCGCATGCGGATCCTCCGGCTCTTCATACGCCCCGCCAAGTCCCACAAATCCCTTTTCAATCTTGATTTTTTCAGCCGTGGCAAACGGTAAACGCGCCTCGTTGGCAAACTCCTGGGTAATCAGGTTTGCGCCTATGTTTATACTGCGGGCAAAGAACTTATCCTTTTCGAAAAACAATACGTTGCTCGTTTTTGCTCCAATATCGAGCAACATTGAGCAGCCATCCAATTCCTGATAATTGAACCTGAATGCATTGCTGAGCGCAGCGGTCGAAACATCCACAAGCGCTGGGGTTAAACCGTTCGCTTCAACAGCCCGGAACAACGATTCGACAGCGTCGGACTTAATCGCCACCAGGAAAACCTCAAATTCCCCGCCGGGGGATGTCCCGACAATTTGATAATCCCATGCCACCTCTTCCAAGGGAAAAGGCACGTTCTGCTGAGCCTCGAATTGGATAATCTGCGTGATTTTCGCCGCATCTACCGGCGGCAATTTAACGAACTTCGAGAAAACATGATACCCCGGCGCGCAGATGTTTACCTTTTTTGCAGTAAATTTTCCGCTCGCAAGGGCATCGCCGATAGCCTTGGTAAGAACCTTTTCGCGGGTGGTGTCCGAACCCCCTTCCGCCCCCATAGACTGCAATGCATACTGTTTCAGACGCAAACCACCTGATTCATTTGGCTCAAATTCAGCCAGTTTCAGCGTGTTTGCGCCGCAGTCCATCGTCAAAAATGATTTCGACTTAAACATCCGCTCGCTATTTTAAACTCCCACTACTCTCCTGATTTCCAGTTGCCTGCAACATCTTATAACATCTTTTAATCGATTGAAAGACAAAACATAGTTTAATTCGATAATTCTGGCAACAATTATTATAGCAATTTTTGTTCCCAGTAAAAATTAAATCTAATTTTCCCAGCAATTTTTACCGGTAAATCTTGTTTACAGATTTGAACCGGCTATAATTAAAGACGGTTTCTATTCTAAATAAGATACACGGATTTACAATCGTTTTTTAAAAAACTCAATCGTATTTTTAAGACCCTCCTCAAGAGAGACTTTTGGTTCCCATTTTAAAAGTTTCTTTGCCTTTGTAATGTCTGGACGACGCTGTTTGGGGTCGTCGGGAAACGGGGGTTTAAAGACAATTTTGCTTTTGGAACCTGTGATTTCTATAATCTTTTTTGCAAATTCAAGCACAGTGATTTCCTGCGGATTCCCGATGTTAACTGGCAAAACCTCATCGCTCATCATCAGACGGTAAATCCCCTCTATTAAATCAGAAACATAACAGAAACTCCGCGTCTGCGAGCCATCACCATGCACTGTAATTGGCTTATTATTAAGGGCTTGCGAAATAAACGAAGGCACAACCCTTCCATCGTTCATACGCATCCGCGGTCCGTATGTGTTAAAAATCCGCACAATCCGCGTTTCAAGTCCATGTTCGCGGTGATATGCCATTGTAATTGCCTCGGCAAACCTCTTCGCTTCATCGTAGCACCCGCGCAGACCTATTGGATTTACATTACCCCAGTAATCTTCTCTTTGCGGATGAACAAGCGGGTCGCCGTAAACCTCTGAGGTTGATGCAAGGAGAAATCTTGCCCCTTTATATCTTGCAAGCCCAAGCGCCTTATGTGTCCCGAGAGACCCGACTTTAAGCGTCTGAATCGGCAATTCAAGATAATCCACAGGGCTTGCAGGGGATGCAAAATGCCATACATAATCCACAGGTTCATCAATAAAAATAAATTCCGTAACGTCCTGTTTTATGAATCTGAAATTTTCGTTTCCGGCAAGATGCGCAATGTTTTCCACGCTGCCGGTTATCAGGTTATCCATAACGATCACCCTGTGACCTTTATTTAGCAGATAGTCAACAAGATGAGACCCGAGAAATCCAGCCCCACCAGTTACAACGGAGACCGGCTGACGTTTGTTCCGAACGCTGTTTTTCTTTTTATTCATAAATCCTTTTTAAACTATTTTGCCCCCTTTGCCATAAGGACAACGGGAATTGTCTTCCAGAGTATCTTTAAATCCAGCCACAAAGACCAGTTGTCTATATATTGCAGGTCAAGCCGCACCCATTCGTTAAAGTCTGTTACTTCGCTCCTGCCGCTTATCTGCCAGAGACACGTAAGTCCCGGTTTTACACTCAATCTCCGCCTATGTGCGTAATCGTCAAACCTCTTCACCTCATCCACAGGCAAAGGACGTGGCCCAACAAGACTCATTTCGCCTTTAAGCACATTGATTAACTGCGGAAGTTCATCGAGGCTGAATTTCCTTAAAAAGCGTCCCACCGGTGTAACGCGCGGGTCGTTCGTAATTTTAAAGACAGGACCGTTCATCTCGTTCAGCCTCTCCAGTTCGTGTTTTAACTGCTCCGCGTTGGTTATCATGGAACGGAATTTATACATTACAAACGGTTTCCCGTTTAGTCCGCAACGTAACTGCCTGAAAAATACAGGTCCCGGAGAAGTGAGTTTTATTAAGATTGCCACAATTATAAACACCGGAAGACACAGGATTAGCAACACGAGCGCGCCGATATAGTCGATCAACTGTTTTGCCAGCAATTGCCACGATGCAGGAGGCGTTGAGTGATACACAAGCATCGGTATCCCATAAAGTTCATCCAGACTTGTCCGTGAACCTTCGACCTTGAAAAAGTCTGCAACCAGCCATGCCTCCACGCCCTCTGTAGCGCACGCCTTTACTGCCTTTTCCACCTTTTCATAATAGGTATGACGAGCGCTGAAAATCACGCAATTTGCTGAAAGTTCATGCAAAAGGCTTATCAACTTATCCACGCCGTCGCGGTTCAGGTCAATTTCTGCAAGTATTTTTAAACCGAATTTAGTCTTCTTCTGAAGTTGTTCTTTTAACCATGCCGTATCCTCTGCAGTACCGGCAAGTATGGCGTTTTTAATGATCTGTTCCTGACCGAACCTTGATTTATATACCGCCCTGATAAACTCCTCTTTTATCCATACAAGGATAAAACTAATTGGACAGAACAGGAAAACAACGGCGCGAGCAAGGTCTTCGCGCGAAAGGAATATTGCAAAAATAAGTATTGCGCTCATGATTAAACTGCCACGCACAAGCGGAATTAACGTCATCTTTCTCGAAGCAAGAAGTGGACGGCTGTAAAATCCCTGCGAATCCAGAACAAACGGCGTCAAAACAAGAATCAATCCAAACAACCACAAAAACTCGGTGAACGGAAAAATAGGCGGACGACCAAAAGTCCACGTGGAACGGATATAATGAGCAATCCAGAAAGCAATCGCAAACAGCCCTGCATCAATTATCTGATGGAGCCGTTTTCGCAATTGTCTGTATCGTCCCAGCATATTGACTAATTTTATAGATTAAAAAAACAAATCAAACACTTTTAAATGCAATCTCTTCCACGGCAAGATACTGAGGCAGTGATTCTTCTATGAAATTTACCATCCGCTCAAAAGTAGCGGATTCCTCGCCTGGATTGCACGTGGAAAAATAAATGATATATGCCCATCGCTGGATTTCGCCTGTCAGCAAACGATGCTTTGCGACCGACCACATCCTGCTTTTATGCTCAGCTGTAATCCTGTCATGGGCGACAAACCAGTATATAAAAATCCCACGCCGCAGTTGTTTCTGTTTCTGATTATCTACCAGATAACCGGACAAAGTAAGTTTAATTGCCGGAAGATTAAATTGAACAGGTTTTTTAATCGGGATTACAATCTGTTCTGTTGCATCAATGCGCCATCCTGTCCCTTCAAGACAATATTGCGGCTTATGGATACTTGTCCTGTCCGCCCCCATCAAAACAACCATGTTCACAATCTCAAATCCGTCTTCAGCGCGGTAAAGTCGCCTGCCATAAGTAGTATCTTTCGGCAAAGTTTCATATTCTACCCTTTCCACAGGGATTAGTTTCGACTGAAATCCCTCGATTTTCTCGGGCAGATAAACCCTATTTGTCCCCGCTGTAAACTGACTTTTTTCTTTATCAGGCGATGCGGAATCAATACCGGGCATTGGTGCATTTTCAATCTTTACAGGTGGCGGAGTAAGCTTCAGGTTAGACTGAAAATACGCAATCAGCCCTGCTGTTCCTGCCAGCATGGCAAGGACAACAAGACACATTACAACGAGTTTTCCGCGCGTAAAAACCATTATACTAAGGGGTTTTTAATTCTTCGCTTTTTGTCCCGACGTCTGCAAGTGAACCGGCTTTTGCATTATCTGACGGCTCTTTCAAAATGCCGGTTAAAACCCAGAATCCGATAAACGCCGGCAAATATGGCAAAATGCTGAAGACCGAACTTTCATGCACCATTGCGCCTGCTTCATGTCCAGCAAGTTCTGCCGCAAAAATAATGGCGAGCAGCCGCAGTATATTGCCGATTATCGCCAGCGGCAATGCGGCAACCGCCAGAACAATCCGTCTCCACATGCTTTGGAAAGAAACAAAGCCAGTAATAATCGCCAACGCGAAAATTGCAGTCAGACTCCGTATTCCGCCGCATGCAGGGGCAACTTCGTATTGGAATCTTCCGCTAGCATCAAGGATTGCCGTGCCCTGACGGATAACATCCAGTCCGAAAACACTGCTTGCAATTGCTACACTCAACTTTGTTGCCAGCATCCGCAAGGGGAACGTTATCATGTCCGCTGCGCCTCCAAGCGGCACGCAGAAAATGAATAATCCGAAAATAAACAACGTCTCGCGCATCCATTTTTTGCCCCAGAACATGCCCGTCATTCCGTAAATGCCCAAGAAAAATGCGGCGACCGAGAGTCTTGTCTGCTGCGCCAGAAACCCACACAGATGCAGTAAAAGCGATATGCCGATTATTAAGACCCCAATCCAGCTTGGCTCTTTTTTCAGCGCCGCAAGAGATTCCCTTTTCCAGTAAAGCAATCCGATAACAATAAACGGAATGAACCATCCTAGCGCATCCTCGCTGTCAAAGATAGCGGAAATACCGCCTGTCTTTGCCGCCTGAGACATCACTTCAAACCACCAGACAAACAACGAGTGGCTCTTTATATATCCAAGTGTGGAGTTCCCGGTAAAATGAAACAGCAAAATCCAAAAAAAGAACAAAACGCCAAGCAGACTAACGTGCGGGAAGCCCTCCAATATGCGGGAGGAGTCGCTGCTTAAATAACGCATCTCAATGTCTGCTTTAGCGTCCACATTCATTTGACAATTCTAAACCCCATAGCATTCTGGTTCAACATGCATTTTTTTAAATAAATCCTGCCTAAGCTCCAAAGCAGGACAATACATGTTAAAACCCTGTTGTCGTAAATTTTTCTTTTATAATCGTTAAATTACCGCAGATAGTTTCTGATTTCAAAATACCGGCGGGTTTTAATTAACCGGCATTAAGTTCACAATTCTGACTGAATTAAGAAATTCAGCTAATCCGAACGCAACATTGATAAATATTCAACCATCCACAATAAATATTCGAATATTTCTGATTGAAACGCCGTTTATTATTGTATAGAAATACGGAATATGAAAACCACGATATTACGGTATGCTGGAATCGCTGCGTTTGTAATTCTGCTTTCCGCTGCAGCAGTCGTGCGGGCAAGCGAATTTGTCTCATTGTTTAACGGGAAAGACCTTACCGGATGGAAAGTCCCTAACCCGAATCCGTTCTGGAAGGTTGTGGATGGGGTTCTGGTGGGGGAAAACGATGAAAAACTCAAAGGCAGCATGCTTTATACTGAAAAGAGTTTCAAAGACTTTATTTTCGAAGCGGACGTCCGTTGGCAGGGAGAAATTGACAGCGGCTTCATGGTTCGCAAACCTGAATTGCAAATGCAAATCGGTGTCTCCCGGAGTCTTAAAAAAGATATGACCTGCTCGTTTTACACGGGCGGAAAAGAAGGCTATCCGGAAGCCGGCAGGGCAAAGGACATTGATAAAGTTTTAAAACAGGGCGACTGGAATACAATCCGCCTTCAGGCAAAGGGCGACACATTCACAGTCTGGTGTAACGGTGTAAAAGTCTCGGAATACACAAATCCAAAATACTCAAATCCGGGGCCGATTGGTCTGCAGATTCATCCGGGCGTAAAAATGAAAGTCGAGTTCAAAAACATAAAAATTCAGGAATTAGAATAACATCTTAAATTCAGAAACAGTTTACGGTTTTTTAAAAACGCCGGTTTTGTTTATCTCATCTTTCTTATTAGGGCAATCATTACGCCCTGAATAACAAGTTCGCTGGCTGGAATCAGTTTCGGATATTTCGGATTTTCGGATTTCAGACACGGCTTGCCATTTTCAATAACAAATGTTTTAAGGGTTGACTCGTTATCTATGAGCGCTGCGACAACGTCCCCCGGTTTCGGCGTAAGTCCGTGTTCGAGTATGGCAATATCGCCTTCCATGATATGACGCCCAATCATTGAATCGCCCCGGACCTCGAGCGCAAAGGTGCGTGCTGTGGGTTTAAATCCCAATGTTTCAATGTCAATAGAGACACATCCGCGCGACTCCTGAAACCTGTCGCGGGGAAATCCAGCCGGTATGGAACCAAATATCGGTATATTTACTATCGTTTTGCGCGGAGATTCCGACGGCAACACAACCCGGATGGAACGTTTTTTGCCGTCCTCCGACTCAATAACACCCTTTTTTCGCAATAAGCGGATATGTTCCGCCACCGTTGCAACGCTGGAAAACCCAAAATGACGCGCAATATCCCGGAACGTCGGCGTGATGCCTGTCTCTTCCTGAGTCGAACGGATGTATTCGAGTATCTGCTGTTGTCTTGGCGTCAGCATTCTCATACCGAACAAATGTATGGTATATCCATCAAATTGTCAAGGGATAAATTTTATCAGCAATCAAGATGATACTACCGCTTTCTCCCACAACTTCGGCAATTCAACCAGAGCGGTGTTTACGACGCGGAGAAAGCAAAACGAATCGACGCCCTGCTCGAAATGGCAAAAAGATACGGTATCAAAGTCAAACTTACCATTGAACATTTCCGGACAATTGAGGGCGAAGCCCGTCAGAAATGGGCACATAAACCCATTCATCACGTTTCAGCTGGCGGAACGGCGACGAATCTTGCGGATTTCTTTGCCGGGGAGGCAAGCCGAACACAATTTAAGAAAAAACTTGCGTGGCTCCACAACCGCTATGGCGACAACCCATCTATCTTTGGCTGGGAACTGTGGAACGAAATTAATGCAGTGGCAACAAGCGATAAATACTACATGCCATGGACAGAGATTATGCTTGATGAACTTCATAGGTTGTTTCCGAAAAATCTCGCAATGCAGAGTCTGGGAAGTTTTGACAGGGAAAACCTTCGCGACCTTTACCGCCGCCACAGTTTATTAAAAGGGAACGACATTGCGCAGGTGCATCGCTATCTTGACCTTGGCGCTCAGCTGGAAGTCTGCCATGGACCGGTAGATATCCTTGCCGCAGACGCAATCCGTGAGTTGTTAAGTTATAAGCCAAACAAACCGGTTATACTTGCCGAAAGCGGCGCTGTCGAACCACGTCATAGCGGTCCATTCAAACTTTACTCAAAGGACAAGGATGGGATTATCCTGCACGATGTCTTGTTTGCCCCGTTTTTTGCAGGCTCAGCCGGAGCCGGTCAAATCTGGCATTGGGATGTCTATGTTGACCGCAACAATCTGTGGTATCATTTTGGCAGATTTGCCGAGGCGGTAAAGGATATTGACCCACCCGCCGAACATTTTGTTCCCATGATGCTTGAACATCAGAGACTCCGTATATACGTATTAAAAGGCGAGAAAAATATACTTATCTGGGCACGCGACTCTGAAAACAACTGGATGAGCGAACTTCGCGACGGGATGCCTCCCCAAATTGTTGATAATGGGAAAATTGACATTTCAAAAATCATTGGAAAATCCACCCCGTCAGGCGTTTCCATCTATGACCCGTGGAAAAATACATGGACTGACTCCCGTATTGAGGACAACGTTATCACCCTCCCCCAATTTTCAAGGTCAGTTGTAGTAAGAATAAAACTATAGCAATTGCCCTCTATTTTTACTTGAAAAACTAATCCGCGTTGTCAAATTGGAGACATGAAAACCCGGAATTTAATGGCAATTCTTTTACCATGCATTCTTCTGATATCCATTTCACAAGCGCAGGAAAAGCCAGTCAAAAAGACCGAAGCGTTCGCCGCCCTTGAAGAATATTTTAAGTCGCAGGTTCTGCGGATTTCTTCACAGTGTCTTGATGATATTAAGACAAAGGAAGACTGGTTAAAGAAACGGGAGATTTATAAACAGCAGATCCTTGAAATGCTTGGATTGTATCCGTTGCCGGAGCGGACGCCGCTTAATCCGGTAATAACGGGCAAAATTGAACACGATGAATTTACTGTGGAAAAACTGCATTTTCAGGCTATCCCAAATCTTTATGTTACCGCAAATCTTTATATTCCCAAAAAATCGCCGCTACCTGCGCCTGCCGTGCTTTATCTCTGCGGTCACGCCTATCCCCTTAAACCGGATTATTTCCACGGCAACAAGGTGAATTATCAGCATCACGCAATCTGGTTTGCGCGCAACGGTTATGTATGTCTTGTAATTGACACGCTGCAATTAGGAGAGATTCCCGGACTCCACCACGGAACATACCGGCTCGGGATGTGGTGGTGGAATTCGCGTGGCTATACGCCTGCAGGGATCGAGGCGTGGTCTGCAAGCAGAGCCGTTGATTACCTTTTCTCGCGTCCCGAAGTGGATACAAACCGAATCGCTGTTACTGGGAGGTCGGGTGGCGGCAGTTACAGTTGGACGGCGATGGCTATTGATGAGCGGATAAAAGTCGGAGCGCCTGTTGCTGGCATAACCGACCTTTATAATTATGTTGTAGATGGAACCGTCGAGGGACACTGCGATTGCATGTTCTTTGTAAACACATACAGGTGGGATTATCCATTGCTTGCAGCCCTAGCAGCGCCAAGACCGCTGCTCATCTGCAATACTGATTCTGATACTATATTTCCTCTGGATGGCGTGGAGCGGACTCACGCCAAGGTGCGCAAAATCTATAACCTTCTGAACGCACAGACAAATATTGGTCTTGTGATTGCGCCCGGACCACACAAGGATATTCAGGAACTTCAAATCCCTGTCTTCCGGTGGTTCAATAAATTCCTCAAGGGAGTTGATAAACCGGTTGACCTGATGGTTACCAATCTGTTCAAGCCGGAAGAATTAAAGGTCTTTGCGGAAATTCCGACGAATCAATTGAACACAAATATCCATAACTTGTTTATCCCGATGGCGCAGGAGCCGCAAATTCCTGAGACATACGAAGAATGGAAAAAACTTAAATCAGATTTAATAAATCAGTTGAAGACAAAGACGTTCCACGGTTGGTATGATGGGGAAATAACATCTGAGCCGACACGCTCTTCTACAATTACTACCAATGGCATAACTTTCGAAGTCTGGGATTTCATCAGCGAACCACACGTGAACTTGAAATTTTACGTCCTGCGACCTGCAAAGGCGGAAAAGATAAACGAGGTAGAAATCAGGTTGCTCGATACAAATAAGTGGAGCAAATTTTCCGCATGGATTTCATCTTTATCCGGATACACTCCTTCGCCATTGCAGAAATTAGGTTCTCTGGCAAATGACACAACAGAGTTACGGATTAAACCAGAGCAAATATCAAATGAACTATCAGAAAAAAACATGGCGATTGTCTTTTTTGCGCCACGGGGCATAGGCGCTGACGACTGGCAACTTGAACCGCGGAAAATGACACATGTATTGAGACGCTTTATGCTGATAGGACAAACCCTTGAAGGGATGAGAGTCTGGGATATAAAAAGGGCGGTTCAAAACGTCTCAAAAATTGACTCATTCCACGCCGCAAAGTTTAATCTTTCAGCCGAAGGAACAATGGCTGTAAACGCTGTTTATGCCTCGCTATTCGAACCTAAAATAAATGGTTTAAATTTATCTGACGTCCCGCTATCACACATGAGCAACGAATCGCCTCTGCCCCCTGATTATCTAAATGTTCTGAAAATTATGGATATACCAGTCGCTGTCGCGCTCTGTTCAGAAAATGTGACAATCAACACCGACATACCGTCCGAAAAAATTTCGCAATCTACTTTTCGGTTTGCAAGCAAGGTTGCGCAAAAATTCGGATGGCAGAAAAACCTGAAGTTTAAATAGATACCATTATTTTTAAATTTATTTGATATTGAGAATATATTAAAGGTTCATGCACTAAATTGCAGGCTGTATTGGAAATTATAGTTGTCCGGTTCAAAACCTTCATCCTTATTTGTATATATGGTAAAAATTCTAAAAAAAAGGGAATCTTATAAATTTTTGACCTGCGTCAAGAAGCAACTGTCCCGTCTGGGTAATTATTTAAGCACTGAAATTTAAACTTCCGCACGGCGACAGGCGCCGAAGCGGAAAAGACAGGTGAAAACAAAACGAAAGGAAATAATATGTTCTGCTGGCAGTGTGAACAGACATCAAAGGGACAGGCATGCACGGTATTATCCGTATGCGGTAAGGATGAAACCACAGCAGTCCTTCAGGACTTGCTCATCCATGCGGTTAAAGGAATATCAAAATACGCCCACAAGGCAAGACAACTTGGGTTTAAGGACAATTCAATTGACGTCTTTGTTACAGAGGCGTTGTTCACAACAGTTACAAACGTGAACTTCGACCCGTTGCGGATGCAAAATTGGCTAATCCGCGCAGGCAAAACAATGGATAAGGCAAAGAAACTTTATGAAAACGCTCGTTTGTCCGGAAATCTCCCTATAGAAGATTTTAACGGCGCTACAAAATGGAAACCGGCGCCGGATATCAATGGTCTTCTGGCTCAGGGACGCGAGGTTTCAATCGAAACCAGAAAACAACGGTTCGGCGATGATATATGCGGACTTCAGGAACTTTTGTTATACGGAGTAAAAGGAACAGCCGCTTATGCTGAACATGCGAGAATCCTTGGAAAAGAGTCCGATGAAGTTTATGCATTCTTCCATGAGGCGCTTGATTACCTTACAAACGAAAATCCGACTGTTGATGAATTATTCCGTCTCTGCATGAAATGCGGAGAAATGAATCTCAAAACTATGGAAATGCTCAGCATGGCTCATGTTTCGACATACGGCGCCCCTGTTCCTACAAAAGTGCGAACCACACCGGTAAAAGGAAAGGCAATCCTTGTATCCGGACATGACATGAAAGACCTCGAAGAACTTTTAAAACAAACAGAAGGAAAAGGCATTAATGTATATACACATGGGGAGATGCTCCCGGCTCATGGTTATCCGAAACTTAAAGCATACAAACACCTTGTCGGAAATTACGGCGGCGCATGGCAGGACCAGAAGGATGAGTTTGCCGCATTCCCAGGCGCAATCCTGATGACAACCAATTGCATTCAGGAACCTCAACCCTCATACCGCCACAGAATATTCACATCCGGACTCGTCGCATGGCCCGGTGTTCAGCATATTTCAAACCGCGACTTTACACCAGTGATTGAAGCAGCTTTGAAAGAACCCGGTTTTACTCAGGATGAGCCTGCGCAATATACAATGACCGGTTTCGGTCATGACGCTGTTCTTGGTGTTGCGGATAAAGTCATTGATGCGGTCAAAAATGGTAATATAAAACGCTTCTTCCTCATCGGCGGTTGCGATGGCGCAAAACCCGGACGTAATTATTACACAGAACTTGCACAGTCTCTGCCGAAAGATTGCGTTATCCTGACTCTCGCATGCGGAAAATATAGGTTCAATAAACTCGATTTCGGGACTACCGAAGCCGGCTTACCGCGATTCATGGATATCGGACAGTGCAACGACGCATACTCGGCAATCCGTATTGCTCAGGCGCTTGCAAACGCCTTTAATTGCAGTGTAAATGACCTTCCGCTTTCTCTTGTGCTTTCATGGTATGAACAAAAGGCAGTGGCAATACTTTTAACCCTCCTTTACCTTGGCATTAAAAACATAAGAATAGGTCCGTCTCTGCCGGCGTTTATATCGCCAAACGTTTTAAAGGTTCTGGTAGAAAACTTTAATCTTAAACCAATTACAACTCCCGAAAAAGACCTCGCCGAGATATTGGGAACATCTGCTTAATAAGACTGAATTAATAGTAGAAAATCCGCCGGATTATTTCGATTCGGCGGATTTTTGTTTTTGGGCATATTTCACAACATCGGCAAGTGTCCACCTGCTTAATTCTTGTTTAATCTTTTCTTTAGTTTCGCCCCAAAAAGGATGCGTAGGGCAACACTGCTCATTTTTACACCAACTGTATCCGAGCAAACAATCCGTTGCCCATTTATCTCCTTCTATGGCTAAAACAATTTCAAACAAAGTTATTTGATCGGCAGGACGTGCAAGTTTAATTCCGCCCCCAATACCTCGCCTCGAAACCACAAGCCCCTTCCGTGTCAAAAGATTTATGATTTTACAAAGATACGGCCTCGGCACTTTTGAACACTTTGCTATTGCTGAGGTCGAGTTTTTCTCCAGATTACACGACGCCAGACAACACAGGGCTTGTACAGCATAGCCCGTTGTATTTGAGAATCCTAACATAGCCCTATTAAAACATCTGAATAAATCGGATTTCAATATAAAATTTTATAATATTGTCATGGTATTGTTCAACTTGAATAAATTGGATATAAATGTATAATTTTCCCGTTGTCAGATGAATAAACGCATTATTTACATGGATTACAACGCAACCACGCCCGTGGATTACCGTGTCCGCGACGCAATGTTGCCTTACTTTTGCGAAGTTTTTGGCAATCCATCGAGCGTACATACTATTGGACGTCAGGCACGAGTGTGCCTTGATGAAGCCCGTTCAAGGGCAGCAGAAATCCTCGGATGTAATCCTCTTGAAATTACATTTACAAGCGGCGGCACAGAAAGCAACAACCTTGCTATTATTGGCACTGCAAGGAAAATGCGCGAGCGCGGGAAACACATCATAACCTCAGCCATCGAGCACCATGCGGTTCTTTGTTGCTGCGAATACCTCGCAAAACACGAGGGTTTTGAACTCACAATCCTGCCCGTTGATTCCAGCGGACTTGTTGACCCGGATGCAGTAAAAAAGGCAATCCGGCATGACACCATCCTCGTCAGCATAATGGCAGCAAATAATGAAATCGGGACAATACAACCGATTAAAGAGATCGGTAATATATGCCGTCAACATGGCGTTATTTTCCACACAGACGCAGTCCAGTTTTTCGGAAAGGAGGGTTTTGAAAAGATAACAGATTTGAACGCAGACCTTGTTTCAATATGCGCGCATAAAATCCATGGACCAAAAGGCGCCGGGCTTCTTTATACGCGGTCTCCTTTAAAACCGATGCCGATAATCTTCGGCGGAAGTCATGAAAACAAACTCCGTGCAGGGACTGAAAATCTTCCGGCAATAATGGGATTTGTAAAGGCAATGGAGTTGTTCTTAAAACCCCCAGTTTTCGACCGTAACCAAATCCAGCCGCTAGCTGACCGCGTGATAAACCTGATTAATAATCTCGACGGCGTCCGTTTTCGCGGTTCGCCTGTAAATCGTCTATGCAATACGGTCGCGTTTACAGTTAATGGCGTGGAAAGCGAGGTTATTATAGCCGGACTTGATATAGAAGGCATTTGTGTTTCAGGCGGAGCCGCCTGCTCCACAGGCGCGCTTTTAGCATCTCATGTAATCACGGCTCTGGGAAGTCCGTCAGATGCAAGGTCGCTGGTCAGAATTTCACTTGGCAGGGAAAACACAATGGAGGATATCGCACATCTTGAAAAAGTCCTTCCTTCAGTAATTCGTCGCGCCAGAATTCATGCTAAAAAATTTGTGTAAATACCCCGCGCAGACGCTTTTTAAACTGCTATTCTGAATAGCATAGACTAAACAAGAATCTAAAAAAACAACCACAGAAAACACAAAGAAACACAGAGAAAAAATTATAGGATTGTAAAATCGACACGATTAGCATGATAGGAAAGATTTATTCAAAGATTAAAAAATCTGGAAATTTAAAAAATCCTATTAATCATGGATACCCTGTTAAATTAAAAATTTAATCAGCCCTTTAATCTTGTCGAAATTAATTCAGCCACTTTGGATTTATTTCTGTGTTCCTCTGTGTCCTGTGTGGTTAAAGACGCTGTTAATCCTGCCAATGCTGTGAAAGATAGTCCTTTAAAAAAACATTCTATCAGCTTGTAACGGATAGTTTGTATTTAATCGGACAACCTTGCGTATTGTTTCTTCTGTCCTCATCGGTAATTATCCACTTTAAATTCCTTAATGAGTCTTAAAACAGACTGAATTCTTTTATTGTCGGGCCATCGGTTGACTCTAAAATGTTTAAACGCACATATCGGGCGGTAACAGGTTTAAATCGGATATCTTCGGTTTCGCCCATAATCCCGCCTTTATAACAGGTAATCCACCGGTCATTATGCCGGTATTCAATTGCGAACTTTCTGACTCGTTTTAGTTCCGGATAAGCCTGTCTGATAATTGCGTGACTGAATTTTACCGGCTTGCCTAAATCCACCTCCAACCATGCAGATTTAATTCCGGAATCTGTTGCCCACCTTGTCTCTTCGTTGTTATCAACCGCCTTCTCGGCGCTGTATTGGGGGTCATTATGATAAACATTCGAGGCGGTTGCTTTGCACCCGGTTGTCAAGGAACGCGGCGACGGTACATTTATTGCCGGTATTTCAAGCGCAGAACGATCTAACACGAGCGCAACAACCGTATCGATGGGTTTTCTATGGCTCTTTTTAACAGATATTTCTATCCCGTTGGTGGTCTGCAAAACTTTAGCTGAACCGCCGCCAGGCATGTAACTCTTGAGAATCTTTGCTGGAATCGGCGGTAACACAATATCATGAGTCCAGTCCAAAATATGCACATAAACTGTGTTATCTTTCCTTGTCGAAACGCCGTAGTAACCTGGCTTGAAAGGACCGCCACGCGTACCGTAGATGCTTTCGCCGTATGACTCGAGCCATTCACCCATTTTTCTCAATATCTCTGCCTGCTCGTAATCAATCTCGCCGTTTGGCATAGGTCCGATATTGAGCAGAAGATTCCCATCGCCACCAGCGCACCGGATTAACATCTTCAGACAGGTTTCGAACGGCTTCACTCCATCGTTAAATCCACCCCACGCCCATTGTCCCCTTGCGGATGTGGTCATGCACGATTCCCACGGCGTCTGGTCGTCATAGGCATTTATATGCTGCTCCGGCGTATAATAATCGGCGAACTGAGATTTAATCATTCTGTCGTTGTCGCCGGGGGCTAAATCGAGCCTGTTATTTATGATAATCTGCGGCTGAAGTTCTTTAACAAGCGCATACGTAGTCGGCTGGTCATAGAGCGGTTCACCACCATCCCAGTCGAACCAGAGCAAATCAATTCGCCTGTAGTTTGTAAGCAACTCGCGTAATTCTCCCTGCATGCGCTTTAAAAATAGATTATTCCGTTCTGATCTGAAATCAGGGTCACGCCAGTCCATTGGCGAAAAATACCATCCCACGCGGATGCCATTTTCTCTTGCCGTTTTTGATAATTCATAACAGACATCGCGCCGAAACGGAGTATTGGAGATATTGTAATCGCTTACCTTGGAATGCCACAGGAGGAATCCATCGCAATGTTTCGCTGTAAGCACAAAATACTTTGCCCCGGAGGCTTTTATTAAACCAATCCAGTGTTCAGGGTTAAAATTATAAGGATTAAAATTTTTATACAGGCTGTCGTATTCCTGAGCCGGGATTTGCCCTTTGTTAGGACATTTCGGATTTGTGTTTGCCCGCGACCAACTTATTTCTTTGCCTGTGATACTCACAGGTCCCCAGTGAATAAAGATCCCGAATCTTGCTTCAGCCCACCATTTGAGCCTTTCCGGATACGGACGTGGAGGAAGGTTTGTTACGGACGCAGTCTGACCACCGGAACCCGTTGCCGAAAAGGACAACACCAAACATGCAAAAATCAAAAACCAGCGG
>Ga0078972_1002682_pt1 | contig 57486 bp, 51 predicted proteins | sample YelNatPaOPGAMG01_FD_67568 | JGI IMG/M metagenome (GOLD analysis project Ga0078972, IMG submission 67568) | Hot spring thermophilic microbial communities from Obsidian Pool, Yellowstone National Park, USA - OP-RAMG-01 (SPADES assembly) (version 2) | ecosystem: Environmental > Aquatic > Thermal...
CAAGTGGTTGGACTTTGCTTAATAATACACCAGATACAGTGAATAATCGTTTATCTTTAACAAACATGAACCCATTGAGCACATATGGAATATTACAAAACGAAAACTGTCCAGTAATAACTTCCCCAGGAGAATATACACAAACACAGAATTATGTAGGTGCACCAAATAGTGCTTCACCATTAAGCGGTTATGCCTGTGTGAAGATTGCATCTCCAGATGTAATATTTGATTGCAATGGGTATAACATAACCAACAATGGAACAACAGGCAGTACTTATGGAATTGTGATAAATGCATCTGCAAGTAATGTCACCGTAAAGAACTGCCCAGGAATTTCCCAGTACTTAGTTGGAATACGTGTTTTAAATTCATCTAATAATACACTTGCAAATGTAACCGTGTATAATAACATTGGTTCTGGTATAATAATCTCTTCAGATGCAAATAACATCCGTGTACTTAACAGTACTGTGTATAACAACTCTGTATATGGTATTTACAGTTATACAAACGCAAATATAACAATAGAGAATAATGTGGTTTACAGATGTAATAGTAGAGGTATAATTCTTTCTCAAGTTAACAGTAGTATAATTAACAACAATACAGTTTATAGCATAACGAATGAAGGTATTTATGTAAATCAAGTGAGAGATAGTGTAATAGCTAATAATATTGGGTACAACACAACCACTGGAATATATTTGTCTCTCAGTGTATTCAATAATATAACTGGCAACACTGTTTACAATAATTCTCAGTATGGCTTCTATCTCTCCTCCAGTTCTAACAACAACACCTTAACTAACAATACAGCATACAGCAACTCACAGTTTGGTTTCTTCCTCTCCTCCAGTTCTAATAATACCTTAACCAACAACTCTGCTTACAACAACTCTCGGTACGGCTTCCTCCTTTCCTCCAGCTCCAACAATCTCCTAACTAACAACTCCGCTTACAATAACTCTTACTACGGCTTCTATCTCATTTCCAGCTCCAACAATAATATTTTAACCAACAACTTCGCTTATAGCAACTCTCAGCACGGCTTCTACCTAGAATCCAGCTCCAACAACACCCTAACCAACAACTTTGCATACAACAACTCATATTACGGCTTCTATCTCTATTCCGGCTCCAACAACACTTTTTCCAACAACTCCGCTTATAACAACATACATCACGGCTTCGTCCTCTACTCCAACTACAACAATTTAACTAACAACTTAGCTTATAGCAACTCTCAGGTCGGCTTCTACCTCGTCTCCAGTTCCAACAATATCTTAACGAACAACACCGCTTACAAAAACTCTCAATATGGTATCTATCTCTACTCCAGTTCCAACAACGTTTTCTCCAACAATAACATAACAAATAATACTTTAACGGGCATCAACATAACGAGCAACAGCGGGAATAACAATCTATCTGGCAACTATGTCTGCTTCAATGATCATATGGATGTATACAATGAGAATGGGACGAATACAGGCGCACTTGATAAATGTGATTATTGGAGTTCATGGTATGAGAACGGACATTCTGGCTGTACATTCTCGTGTTCAAAAGTATGGCACAGGTTCTTTGGAAATGTAACTGGTAATCTAATCCTTGCGCCGAATTCTACTTCTGTGTTTTATGATTGGATTTGGGACGGTTCAAATGGCGGGAAGATTTATGCGACAAATGGCGATGCGAATATCGATTGGGCAGCAGTATTGGCATTGGGCAGGAATACTTCTATTCAAAATTCGACTAATGATTTTGCAGAACTTGATAGCCTGCTCGGCGTGGATGGCGAATACGACGATATAACAACCCTATACGCACCTGATGGCAGCAATCCATTAGAAACGCGCAATATCTCTGTTTATGGTACTATGGTGTATTATGTTCCGGTGGCGAATTCGTCCTATCAGACAATCCACAAGACAGGTATACTCTGGGACTCTTCGCAAGGCGGCCCAGAGTTCAGCATCGCACAAAACCAAGACGTGATATTCGTAAATGAAATAAACGCTTCGTACGATCCGCAATACGACATTCGTGTGCCCGCAAACCTGAGCACGTACAAAGGAACGAGCGATGTCGTAGAATTCTGGTTGGAGTTAGATTAGCCATCTTGTCTTTCTGCAAGATCTAAAATTATGTATTTACCTGACTTCACCACGTTCTGTTTTCTGAGGTACTAATTCGCGCGTCGAGAGATCTAAAACATAAAGCCAAAAAAGGGCGTACGCAGCGCAGGTGGCGAAATCAGGTATTAAACGGTCTTTCTTAGTAAGTTTAAACCCTTGTGACGTCAGAATATAAACCTGCCCGAACTGCGGAAACCTAGACAGAGAATTAAATAGAGGATAAGAAATTATAAAAATCTAAAAAATTAAAAAAAAAGAAAAAACTAGCTAATCGAGTTCAAGCCAGAAGTAATATGTTTCTGTTGCTGTTGGGCCAGCGTCTGTTGGTGCTATAAGTTCATAGTTTCCAGTCTGTCCGTTAAATAGGCCGCCTGCAGCCTTTATAGGTACACAGAATGCGATGTCAGATTTTGCTGTTGGAGAACCGCTGTCAGCAATCGCGCATGTTTTGAAATCTACTCTTTGGCCTGTCAAACTGCCAGCTGTGTTGCTGATCGTCTGATTATTTATTGTTATTGACGCGCATGTTTCGTTGAAAGTGTTTGTTGCATTATCAGTTGCTGCACCAAATCCCCAAACACTGTCGATTACTGTGTTGGCAATCGCGTTCAACGATGCCCAATTGAAGCCGCTGCTTGCAGCTACTGCGCAGACCTCACCGCCGTTGCTTGGATTCCATGTCCAAGTGTAGAATATCGCGGTGGTATTGGGAGCGAGCACTATTTGGCCGCTTACATTCCCCCAAAAGCCTGCCCATCTCTCGGTAGATATGTTGCTGCTTAAATTGAGTTCAGTGACATTTCCACCTTCTGTTGTTACATTGGCGTTTAAGACTTGCGTGTATTTGCCTATCTGACCAACTGTCCAGCTTTCAGCTGGCTGTATTGCGAACGCAAACGCGAACGCAAACAATAGCAAAATAAAAATCTTGTTATTCATACCATCACCTTTTTCAAATAGCCTACTGAGATAACATTTATAAACATTATTGTATTGCTCTATTACGATTTTTATGAACAAATTAACCAAGTTGCTATTTCTGTGTCTGTTCTTGGCAGGGTTTTCCTTTGCGTTCGTAGCAGTTAATTCGCTCGATAGCAGGGACGTGCTGTCTGCGACTTATTATGCCGCAGTGACAAACGATAAAATCGCCATCGCTTATCCGAATTACGACATCAGCATATTCTACAAGAAAGTCGGCACCGGCAATAACGTCTTGCTTGTGCAATCTTCTCAAAATCCTGTTGTTGTTGGATTGGCAGACGCTCTCGGCAAAAATGGAAATAATGTTCAGACATTATTGTCTGACGATCCTTACGAGACAAATTTAAAGTTGGCAGATAAGAGCGGTGCAAAACGCTTCATCCTCATTGATCCAATCTACGGTTATAACGCGATTTCTTGTCTGGCCTATGCCAAGTTAAACCGGATGTACCTTATTTTCGCGAACAAGGAAAACGCGAATTCAGTGATAAAATTTTTGCAGGCGAAAAATCCAGAGGAAGTTCTTGTTTATGGATACGTAGACGATGAAGTGAAAAACAATTTGCGCGATAAGGGTATCGCGTATTCTGAGATAGACAACAAGGACAAGTTTTTGGACAATATACAGTTGCTCGACAAATACTTTAAGCAGAATCCGTCAAAAAAGCAAGTGATACTGGCAGATGGCAATGGAATTGAGGACACAATTGCTGACGGCAATGATCCTGTTTTTTTCGTAGGCACGGTAATCCCGAGCGATGTTTATAATTATCTTAAACAAAAAATCAGCGAAGGCCAGATAAACGTTGGTTTGGTCGTGGATTCTGATTATGTACAGGCAGCGTACAATCTGAAGCAGTCATTGAATAAGGAATTGGGAGACAAGAAATTCAACGTGCTCGTCAAGATAGGGCAGAGCAGCGGAAGTGGTGAAGGAACGCCGAGTCCGGTCCCAATTCTTCCATTGCGAGCGCCCATAGTTGGTTTGGCAATAGAAAAAGTCGAGTACAACACTGCCACGAAGTCTTTGGAAGTTACGTACGTGAACAAAGGCAACGCGCCCGAGTACGTAAAATCCAATTTGGTCGTTTTCGTGAACAACAATCGCCAAGCGACTCTCGGTGATGACGCGCCATTTCTGCTTCCTCGCAATGCCAAGCTTGGAAAGAGCTATGCGATTAATGTAGAAGAAGGCGAAATCGCGGTCAACATAACCTCGCTTTATGGCTTGTCTAGTAGGAATCTTGACAACGGGATCGCTGGTACATTCGCAGCAGGCCGAGTTAATTATATCGACAATTCCGCTCTAGCGATAAGCGATATTTCTTATAATGCAAACTCAAGAGAATTGTTGATTACTTTTGTCAACAACGGCACTGCGCCTGTATTTTTTAATGCTGATCTTGTAGTAAAGAACATAAAGATGGAAGGCGAGAAGTTGTACTCTTTGAAGCCCTCAGAAGGTCGGGCGGTAACTTTTGTTTTGCCTTCCACAGTTGCGAGCAACGATCGTGTCATAGTTGGCGCGAATTACGGCGCGAGAGAAGCGTTTTTGAACAAGCGCGTGGAAAAAGAATACGCCCTGCCATCGCCGGCATTCTCGTTCGATATGAACATAATCTACTTGATAATAATATTGATACTGATCGCAGTGATCGTCTATCTGGCCACGAGAAATAAAAAATAATAGAATTAAAAATCTCTCCTGAGAAAAAACATCAGTGATGACCAAGGTGATCTCTGAGCTCCGGCTGTGATGATTGACGTGCGGTCTGAAAGACAAATTTCATAGATGGTTAGTATCAGTGGCTAGCGCTCTCGCGGTTTTTCATCTATGAAGGTCATCTAGGAAGGATGAAAGTCATCTAGGAAGGCGGTATTTTCTATGGCAAACGGAAAACTGAAAAAAACAGTCTCGCTTCTTGATGCAATCTCGATAAGCGTAGGCGCGACTATCGGTGCAGGAATATTCGTCATCTTAGGGATAGCGACCGGCTTGGCCGGACCAGCGGTTATCGCATCGGTTATTTTAGCAGGAGCAGTGGCTTTCCTCACCGCATCAAGTTTTGTACAGTTGAGCAGGGCAACTCAAAAGGAAGGTGGAGCATATGAATTCGCGCGTAAATTTCTCGCACCTTTCTGGGCATTTCTCACCGGCTTTCTCTGGCTTGCAACAAACGTGGTCGGGGGCGCGACCGTGGCGCTTGGTTTTTCATTATATCTTTCTTCGATTGTTCCTGGCCTACCAATCGCGCCAGTCGCTGCGCTCGCGTGCATTGCGGCAACCGCGCTGAATTACATTGGTATGAAATCCTCGGTTTCAGTGAATAACGCGCTCGTGGCTATCAAGATTTTGGTTCTCCTGTTTTTTGTGATTGTAGGAATCATGTTCTTCAAAGCTGAAAACTTTTCCAACATCGCCAACGCATCTCTCGCTGGCGTGCTTTCTGGCGCGGCAATAATTTTCTTTGCATACGGAGGTTTCGCCAGGATAAGTGTTGTCTCGGAAGAAGTGAAAAATGCAAAACAGACCGTTCCGCTCGCGATAATGCTTGGGCTTGCAATCTCCACATTGATTTATTTTTTGGTGGCAATAGCTGCAGTCGGGCTCGGCGGTTCAAATGCGTCCTCGCAGGCAGGAGCTTTTCTGAGTTCAGTAATAAGCTCCACGAATGTTCCATATGCTGCGCTTATAATATCCCTCGGCGCGCTTACGGCAACTGCGAGCGTATTGTTGACAACTGTGATGGGAGTGTCTCGTGTGGCATTTGCCATGGCTCGCAACAATCATGCGCCAAAATTATTAGCCAGCGTTGATCCATCAAGCGGGGTGCCAAGGAATGCTGTTTTGATGGCAGGAATCACATCTGCGCTCCTTGCGTTGTACGGAGATCTTGGCTTGGTAGCATCGATCAGCAGTTTTTCCCTTCTCGCCGTTTATGCGATTAGCAATTACGCTGCCACAAAAACGAAAGCATCGATTTATTCTAAAATTATCTCGTGGGCCGGGCTGATTTCGTGCTTTGCACTTATGCTATCCCTTTCGCAGCAGTCGCTCGTAGTTGGGGGTTTCGCAGTTCTCTTAGCCACGGCGTATTACTATTTGGCAAAAAGAAAAACCAAGAAAAAATAGAAAAATCGAATTATTTTAGATATAAATTCAAGATCAAGAAAAATATAATCGACAAGACGAGGAGGGCAGCGAATACCGTGGAAGCATTAACGATCGAGAGTTCGATCCTCTTTTTTGGTTCCATCTTCGGAAAATGCATATAAGTGGCAAGGAAAACCGAGACCCAAAGTAGCAAACCGAAAACTGCCGCGATGACGAAGAATTCCGGCATAACCGCAAGTGTATCCATAAGATCTCATCTCTTGGCTGGTGTTCGTGGCTTGTATAATCGAGCGGAAAATTTTTATATACTTACATCATATATTTGTACAAGGCGATGAAGCCCGCCAGCGATCCGCGAACCGCCTCTAAGGCTGATAGCTTCTACTTCTATAAGATATGAGGTGAAAACATGGCAAATTTTTGCCCGCTGTGCAATATGGAGAAGGGAGTGACATCGCGACTCGTCAAAGATGAAAAAACAGGCGAGTTGGTTTGCAGATTAAACCCAATGCATAGGTTCAAGGTGAACAAAGACGGCTTTCTCGAGTCTGTTGTGAAATAGCTAGAGCCGTTGAATTATGAAACGGTAGCAACACTATGCGCGTTGCCTCGTTAATAGATGCCAAAAAATTGGCTGACTTCGTAAAGTGCCGTCTTAATTCTGATGGCGGTTATTCTTTTTCATACCCGCTTTACGGAGTGGAATTTCCGTCGAGCGTATCCGAGACCTTCTATGCTCTGGCGATACTTTCAATGCTCAAAGAAGAGATTCCTTCGAGGAGCAAAACCCTTGAATATCTGCTCGACCTTCAACGGCCTGACGGCTCGTACGATTCACCAGCCGTAGCATTCTACGCAGTGAAATCTCTCAAGCTTTTGGGCGCCTCGCCAAGAAGCAAAGCGTTTACGAAGAATCTGTTTGCAACGCTGCGCGAGTTCCGGATATTGAAAGAAACATTTGGCGGAGAATTCTTCTCGGCTGATTATGATATGACCGAATCACCGTTCAAGCTCGCTTACCAAGCCTCAAAAACGCTTTGGTTGTCAGGAGAAAAAATCAAAGAAGAAGATGTTTCGTGGCTACTGCCTGAAAACAAAGACGGCGGCTTTGGCATAGGCAGCTCGGATATAGTCGCGACATATCACGCAGTCTCGACGCTTTACTATGGCGGCTTCGATTTGAGCAAACTTAAAAACACTGCATTGTTTATACGTAAGTGTATGGTGAACGAAGGCGGTTATGCATCAGTGCCAAACAGTTGGCCAGCATATATCGAGGCAACCTATTTCGCTGTCGCAACATCAAAACTGCTCAGCCAAAAAATTGACGCGAGTGAAAGGCATATTTCTTTTGTCCGCGGTCTGCAAAATAACGATGGCGGATTTCGCAGGTCGCCATATTTGGGCATATCGACTTTGTGCAACAGCTATTTTGCCTTAAAAACGCTTTTCATTTTACATGGTGATAATAATGAAAATAACTTCTAAAAAATTCGATTATGAAGAAACGAGACTTCTTGAACTGATAGAACGGCTCAGGAAGTACGATGGCCGTATAAACGAAACGCTCGACAAGATAGCTAAAAATTTGCAAACCGGCTCGTTTACTCTCGCAGTTGTTGGTCAGTTCAAACGTGGTAAAACCACTCTGATAAACGCGATTCTTGGAGACAAACTGCTCCCTACGGCAGTGCTCCCGCTCACCTCCATAATAACGATTATCCGCTACGCGCCGAAACAAAAATTTTCTGTTGTATTCCAAGATGGCAGACAAACCGAAATCGATAAGGAAGCGATTGAAGAATACGTGACCGAGAAACTCAACCCTAAAAATATAAAAAATGTCCAACGAGTTGAGATCGAAACGCCATCAAAATTCTTGAAGCACGGTGTTGTACTCGTCGATACTCCTGGCATAGGTTCTGTTTATCGGCATAACACTGATGTTACGTATAGGTTCTTGCCTGATGTTGACGCGGTCGTGTTCGTTTTGTCTTCAGATCCCCCCATAAGCGAGGCAGAATGCCAATTTCTCAAAGATAGCGCGCAGTACGCGTCGAAGTTCTTTTTCGTGCTCAACAAGATAGATTATTTGGACGAATCTGAAATCGCAGAATTGTCAGATTTCAACAGGAAAGTAATCGCTTCAAACATGAGCGTGAAACCGGACAAGATCAGGCTGTTTCCACTATCGGCAAAAAACGCGCTCCAATCAAAATTGCTCAACGACAAACGCAATCTAAAAAAATCCGGTCTCGAGGATTTCGAAAAGGCGCTCGAGGAATTTATCGTTTCCCAAAAAGGCGACTTTGTCCTTTCAGTTTCAGAATCAAAGATACTGCGTGTCGCCGAGGAATTGATAAATGAACGTCTGATAGAAAAAAGCAATCTCAGCTTGTCAATGCGCGAACTTGAGGAACGCTCTGAAAAATTCGAGGCAGAACTCCAGCGCATTCTCTCGCAAAGAGATTACAACAACGAGTTGGTTGATGTTGAGCTGAAAAAGATACTCGAAATCTTGGATACTGATCTTGACGAGCTAAAACAAAAAGCAAGCGGATTGCTGATGAAGGATATTGTTGATTATGCTCGCGCTCTCGAAAACAAAAACAACGCCGAATTTGCAAAGAGCGTTGATAACTACCGCCAGAATCGCGTTTTTGAGGTTTTGGAGGAATGGCGCAATAAGGAACAGGAAAAGATGTCGAAGATATTCACCGAGAAAATGAAAAAATACTCAGAAAATGTTGATGGAGTAATAACCGAAATCGAGCAAATAGCTTCTGGTTTATTCGATGTCAAAATAAAAAGCAAGAAAACAAAAGAGCAACTCACAATCGAAAGCACCTTCTATTTCAAGTTGGGCAAGGAAGACGAGCCAGCAGTATTTTCATTTTTCGAGATTCTGCTGCCCAGGAGTGTATTCAAGAGACTTCTCCTGTCAAGATTGCCTAATGAAATCAGAGAAGACATAGACAGGAATTGCGGGAGAATGAGATACGATTTTCTTGAGAGAATGCAAAAGAGCGCGTTGGAATTTAAATGGACTCTAAACGAAAAAATCGATAGTGTTATTGATGGAATACGCTCAGCCATAGAAAGGGCAAAAAAGATCAAGACAAACGGCGCAAAGAAAACAAACGCGAGAGTTTCTGAGCTTGAACGAGAACTGCGCGAACTAAGATCAATTGTCGCTTCGCTGAAACCGGGTTCTACTACATAAGCCGTGTGCGCCCTTTTTTGGCAAACTCCGCATCGATTTTTTCAAAAAACTTTGAGCAGTTTTAGTGTAGAAAAGTTTATATTTAAGGTTTGCACTATATACAACTATGGCAGGTAATAATAACTCCAATAATATGGGTTTTGTTCAAAGGATCAAGAAGTTATTCAGCAAGGATGATAAGAAAAACAAGAATCGCGAGGAGCTGGCAAAGGTATTGGACGAGTTTAAGAGTACGACACCAAAAAGCGAAACTCTTGTAAAAACAGCAGGTGTGAAAGACATAATACGAAGGCATACGCCCTTTGGCATCGCGCGAATTGAAGGAAGAACCTTGGAGATCGATTACCTCGACATTCGATTGATCGACGTCCTCAAGCGCTTCAAGATTGTTCCGGTATATAGCAACAACTCGGAAAATGAGATCGCTGGATTTTATGCGATCAACACGCGCGCACTTAAATTCGGTAATTTTAACGTAGTTAGTGTAAATGGCAAAGAGGTTCGAGTATGCACGGTAGTCGCTCCGATTCTAAGAGAAGTTGAAGAGGGTGCTATGCGCGAAGAGGAACGATTGACAGTAGATGCTGTACTCTCTTCTGTTGAAGATACGCTGAAACCTAATTCCGCTACCTGAGTCGCGTCTTAGATGATGTCAAAAAGTAGAGACAGCAAGAGATGGTTTCAATTTTTGTTGTTTTCTTTTTCGAAGTTTTTCACGTACCAAGTTTTTACCAATTGCGCCAATGCGAAGTACGCCAACAACACAAATATCAGGAACACCCAATAAAGTGGCGGTAGTTCTACGAAGCCCAAGTAGGTGGCGAATGGAGAGAGAACCAAACCTATGGCGACCAAGCAGACTATCAGGGAGGCCAATATCAATTGTGTCGAGGCTTTGCTCTCTATGAACGGTATCTTGTTTGTACGGATAACGTGGATTATCATGCTCTGGGTGACGAGTGATTCTATGAACCACCCAGTATGAAAGAGTGCTGCTTTTTCTATCGTGTTCGCTCCAAAGACGAACCACATAACCGCGTAAGTCAAATAGTCAAAGATCGAGCTGACAGGCCCCAAGAATATTATGAAGTTCTTTATTTGTTCTATGTTCCACTTTCTCGGTTTTGCGAGCCATTCCTTGTCGACATTGTCCGTAGGTATCGCCGTTTGCGACATATCGTATAGCATATTATTGACGAGCACTTGGAGCGGAGCCATCGGCAAGAATGGAAGGAATATGGAAGCGCCCAAAACAGAAAACATATTCCCGAAATTCGAACTTGCGGCCATTCTCGTGTACTTTATTATATTTCCGAAAACCTTTCTCCCCTCTATCACTCCGTCTTCGAGGATGAGCAGGTTCTTTTCAAGCAAAATTATATCAGATGCTTCCCTCGCTATGTCAACAGCAGAATCGACAGATATTCCGACATCAGCTGCTTTTAGTGCCGGCGCGTCGTTTATTCCATCGCCCAAATAACCAACCACGTGGCCGTTTTTTTGCAATGCCCTTATTATCCTCTCTTTGTGAAGAGGCGAGAGCCTTGCGAATATCGTGTTTTCTTCCACTGCTTTTCTCAATTCCTCGTCATTCAATTTGTCTATTTCTGAGCCCAATATCGTGCCCTTGACATTCATGTTTATCTCGCGGGCGATCTTTCTTGAAACGAGCTCGTTATCGCCCGTCAATATTTTTACCTCGATAGAGTTGTTCTTCAGCGTTTCTATTGCCTTATGGGCGCTTTCTTTTGGTGGGTCAAGAAAAGCAACAAACCCGATGAGAGTGACTTCTTTTTCATCTTCTATCTTGTATATTTTTTTCTCCAATTCCACTTCCTTATAAGCAATGGCGATCACGCGAAAACCGTCGTTGCAAAGCGAATCGACGATTTTATGTATGTTCTTTACATCTTTTTCTGTCAGTTTCTCTTTTTTATTTTTGCACTGTACATTCTTGGTTATTTTAAGGATCTCATCAACCGAACCTTTGCATATGAGCAACTGCCTCTCGTTTCTTTCGTTTACGACTACCGACATCCTTTTTCTTTTGAAATCCCACGGAATCTCGTCTACTTTTGCGTAATCCTTCATCAATGGCTCAAGGTTCTTGTTTTTTCCATATTCGATTACTGACACGTCCATTAGGTTTTTTAGGCCTGTCTGATGATAACTGTTTAAGAAGGCATAGAGAAGGACATTGTCGTCATCATCGCCGTCCATGTCTATATGCTTTTCAAGTATAACCCTTCCTTGCGTGAGCGTTCCTGTCTTGTCAGTGCACAAGACGTCTATGGCGCCAAAATTCTGGATAGAGTTTAGCCTTTTTACGATGACCTTTTTGTTGGCCATTGCTCTCGCGCCGTTGGCTAGATTTACCGTTACTATCATAGGAAGCATTTCTGGTGTCAAGCCGACCGCAACAGCCAAAGCAAACAAGAAGGCCTGGCCGTAGTCGTTTTTTGTTATGGCATTAAGAAAGAAGATGGTCGGCACCATAATTAGCATAAACTTTATCATCAATGAGGTGAAGTTGTCTATTCCTTTTTCAAACTCGGTTCTTATCTGCACGTGTTGCAGTCCTTCTGATATCGCTCCGAAATATGTATACTCGCCTGTGGCAATAACTACTGCTACAGCAGTACCGCTCTCAACGTTCGAGCCCATGAAACACATGTCTTGTAATTCGAACGGACTGTGTACTTCCTTTTTCTCTCTTACCTTTGCGTGCTTCTCTACAGCCAGCGCCTCTCCGGTAAGAGCAGATTGGTTCACGAACAAATCTTTTGATTCTATCAATCGAACATCAGCGGGTACAAAATCGCCTGCAGAAAGATAAATTATATCGCCCGGGACGATTTGGTTTATCGGTATTTCCTGTTTTTGTCCATTCCGCATTACCGTTGCAGTTGTGCGCACCATTGCCTTTAATTTTTCCGCTGCCTCGTCGGCTTTTGTTTCTTGGAAAAATCTTAATAGCACCGCGATCGCTACCATAAAGATTATTATCACAGCTGCAGGCAGATCTCCGGTTATATAAGATATGGCCGCGAGCAGGGTCATAAGCAGGTTGAGCGGATTTTTGTAAGCTTCGATCAATCTCTCGATTTTGCTTTTTTTAATCGCCTTGACAGGCCTGTTCTCGCCGTATGCCTTCAATCTCGCCCTTGCTTCTCTTGTGGTTAAACCAACTATGCTTGTTTCTAGTTTGTCAAATACCTCGTCTATTTTCATCTCTGAAATTTCTATTATGTTTGATGACAGCTTCGCGTAGTGCTCGATCTTTTTTTTGTAATTCTTTTTCTTTTGATGCTTGCCTTCTCTTGGTTTGAATATGTCGAAGATGTTCAAGGTGGCTCACCTTTTCAAAGATGTTTAGTCGCTAAGATATATATTGTTTTCGCGCGTGATTTCATAATGAAGGTTTTGAAAACTCAAAAGGCACCAAAGTTTTTGGCTGCGGGGTTTCTCAAGGACAGCAATCGAGTGCTGTTCTTATGCACGGCAGACGAACGGGGATTGCTTTTTGAACTTCCGTGCGTTGTTGTCTTTGAAGGCGAGGAACCAGTAAGCGCGCTGTCTGCATTTTTTATGAATTATCTTGGCATAGACGCGGAGATAAAAGACATCCTATTTCAAAGTCGCTACAACTCTGGTTCGCGGAAAAGAAAGGCATGGACCCCTGTCCTCTTGTTTTCGGTTGATGCGAAGAAAAAGAACGCACGCGTTAGCGCACCTTATCGTTCTGCGAAATGGGTGCCTTTGGATGAAATCCGCTCGATTAGGCTTTCTCGAAAAAGCGAATGGTTGAAATCTTCTGATTTCGCCACCTAAGCCACGTGCGCCCTTTTTTGGCTTACTGTTCCAGATCTAACGACGCGACTTAGCACCTCAGAAAACAGAATGTGGCGAGATCAGGTTAAAAAACAGGACGTGGTTAAGTCATGCTAAAAGAGATGATGGGTGCCGTTCAACCTAACCCTCATCGCTTTTGCTCGAGCGGCCATTAAGCACCCATCACAAAAATATTATTAAATTCGTATTATAAAAATCTTCTTGTGGGTGTTATGAAGACTTATACTGATTATCTTTTTTTCAATACGCGGAGCAGAATAGAATTCGTCAGGATAACCGAGCAAGTGGACGATGTCATACAGAGAAGCGGAATAAAAGACGGCTTGGTGTTGATCAATCCGATGCATATAACAGCGGCCGTGATCGTAAACGATGATGAAGATGGGTTAAAGAGGGATTTTGTCCGTGTTCTTCAGAAACTAGTACCGTACGACGATCGTTATGAACACAATGTCGGTGAAGATAATGCGGCAGCACACATTTGGAGGCAATTCCTTGGGCATCAAGTCGTCATGCCTGTGAGAAATGGGCGTTTGGAATTGGGACCGTGGGAACAAATTTTTTATTGCGAGTTCGACGGCCAAAGAACAAAGAGAGTTTTGGTAAAGATCATTGGCGAATAATCCTCAGATTCTGACTTTTAGGTTTTCCTAGGTACTATATCGCTGATGTTTAGTCCGAATTCCTTTTTTGCTGCGCCCACGCTTATGCCTTCAGGCCAGGTTATGATTATTGTGTTCCCCTCTAGTTCTATCTTCAATGGATATTTTCCTACTGGTATTTTCGCTTCTTTAAATTCTTTTCTATCTCTCTCTGGGGGGTTATAACCGATTTTTTCCAACGCTGCCTTAAACAAGGCGGCAGTTTCTGGGTCATTGATTTTTATCTCAAAAGTAGTTATTTCTCCTTTTGCAGCATTCTTCAATAACTCTGTTGTGTTCTTTACAAATTCTCCTTTATATTTTGTCAGATTATCGATTAATTTTTTATTCACGCTTACCACTGGCGTGAATGATATTCTATTTCCTGTTTCTTCCATTATCGCAGCAGCCTCGCGCAATCTTTCAGCATCCCCCAACTTCGCCAGATTTTTTATTCTCTCTTGGTAATTTTTCAGCAGATCCTGCGGCCCATTAAATTTTATACTCACTAATGTCATGTATTTCTTTTTTTCAATTTTGTCTGCGAGTTCTATCAGCGTTTGCGGATTGTGTTTTTCATTATTGATTTTTTTAATTTCTTCTGCGATTTGCTTGTTGAATTCAGCTATTGCAACATTCCACGCAGCTTCAATCATTTTTCCAAGATTTTTATTATTAACTAGATTTGATAGTAGTAACTGATCCGACGCATTTGACTTTTGCGATGAAACGTCCATTATTTTGCTTGCCATAAAAACCATCATTTTACTGTTGCGGGTTCGTCGGGTTTATCAGTATTTACTATAACAATTTTTATATTATCCCCTTCTTTTACTGTTATCACAACTTCCCCATCTACTATATTCTTGTCGATTATCTTCCCACTTTTCTTTACTTCAGATAGTGAAATGAAAACTGCATTTTGAAAGTAAAACTTTTTCCCTGCTATATTCCCGAGCCAAAGCATTTGTGGCATATCAAGACCAGTTATTCTTATGTTGTTATAACCTAATGTTCTTATTATGTAATTTTCCGTTAGGATAATTGTTCTATTTGCTTGGCAACTTATCTTTTCTATCTTTTCTTTTTTCATGTCTATATTTTCTGGGACATTTAATAGTATGAAGCCATTTTTCGTAGTGAAAAGAGTTCCTTCTTCATTTACCTCTATGCTACATTCTTTTTTCGTTGGTTCTTCTTTTTGCGGTTCCTCTTGTTCTTTTGATTTTTCTTGTTTGTCTTGCTCTCCCTGCTTGCCTTCTTCTTCGTTGCCATCCCAACATCTGATGTCCTTCCCTATTATCTCGCAAGAAATTATCTTGTCGTCATTTTTTTTGACAGTCGCGCAATTCGATATAAGAGGAAGAGCCATAAAAAGAGCGGTAGCAAAAATCTTCCCGAGTTTTCTGATGTTTGTTTTGACTCGTCCTTTACTCTTTTCTTCGCTTTTGCAAGTATTTTTGTCAGCATCCGCGGCCCTGATTTTCATGTTATAATTTATGTTTGATTATAATTATAAATCTATCCATCTCCGCTCGAATAGGGTTTTTTAATTATCGCTCGTAAATCATTTTTATGAATGTGTTGGATCTGGCAAAACTCACGAGAGTAGAGCACGGCGTGATGTACGCGATAGCAGTTATAATCGGCGTCTTGCTAACCGGTTCGCTTCCTTCTCAAGAAGTTCTTGTTCTTGCTTGCTTAGTTGCGCTGCTCAGCGAGATGGGGGCATTTTCTCTCAACGATTATTTTGATGTTGGAGCAGATAGGGCAAACAATAGAACCGATCGTCCGCTTGTTTCCGGAAGGATCTCGCCTTCGTTCGCGCTTTTCTTCGGTATTTTTTGCATTCTCGCTTCATTGATCGCCGCGTTTTTCATCAGCGAGAAAATATTCATCTTCACGATATTTTTGGATGCGTTGGCGATTTTGTACAACCTGAAGTTGAAACTCCTTCCTCTCATCGGAAATGTCTATATCGCGTTCACGATGGGCATACCTTTCGTGTTCGGCAATTTTGTTGTCGAAGAGCGCATTGCATCTGTCAACGTCATACTTTTCTTTCTCGGTTTTATCGCCGGTTTAGCGCGAGAGATAATAAAGTCGATTGAGGATATGGAAGGCGATAAAGCGCAACGAAAAGCCGCGACACTGCCGATCTTGCTAGGCGAAGATAAATCTCTTTTGTTCGCAGTTTCGCTTTATGTCTTGTTCCTGCCTATTTCTTTTCTTCCCTTTCTTTACTTGAAGGCGAACATCGTTTCGTACGTGCTCTTCTTCGTGGCAGTCGTATTGGTAGCCGCAAATATTTTTTATTCCCTGAGAAAGAACTATAAAAAAGCCAGGGTTTTCAGCCTTATTGCGTTTGCCTTTGGTTTGCTTGCTTATCTTTCCACTCTCCTGAGTTTTTAGGTAAGTTTATAAATATTCCGGGTGTTGTTTATTCGGGAAAGGTGAATCCCTATGGCAGAAAAAAAACTAAAAGAAAATTTTGCTCCGAAATATGGTGAGTGGGCATTTCTATTGGGCGTAGTTCTGGCTTTGATAGTAGGTGCTTTTTCAGCTCAACTCGGTTGGGCAAGCGTTTATCTGCTCGGTTTGCTTTCTTTCTTCGGTCTTGTCGTCGGCTTTATGAACATCTCAGAAAAAGAAACCGTTGCTTTCTTGGTAGCTACGATCGCTTTGTTAAGCGTCATTGGCTCTTGGTCTCCATTAGCATCGTTGATAACTACTCTTGCAGGGAATGTCGGATTTGCTGACTTAGGAACTAAGTTGATAAACGCATTAGCAGGAGTTTTGTCAGCATTGGCGGCATTCGTTGCACCCGCGGCCCTTATCGTTTCCTTGAAGTTGATCTACGACCTTGCTTCTAAGTAATTTAATTTTTTTATTTTTTTCTTGAATAAAGCGCCCGTTCATCCAGTTGTATTCTAATCTGATTTCGCCACCTGCGCCGCGTACGCCCTTTTTTGGCTTACTGTTCCAGATCTAACGATGCGATTTAGCATCTTAGAAAAACAGAACGTCGCGAGATCAGATTTTAAATCTTTTGCTGTAAATTTAGTTTCGCTTTCTGTGATCGGCGATCCGATCACAACTCTTCGCTACCTCGTTGCCTCGGTAGCTCAGATTCTGTGATCGACGTTTCGATTACATCTCGTCGCAAACTTCGTTTGCTCCGATTGAGTGAACTTCGTTCACTGCTCGTCGCTTATTTCATAAGCTCCGATCGTGTGATCGGCAATCCGATCACATCTCGTCGCAAACTTCGTTTGCTCCGATCGTGTGAACTTCGTTCACATCTCGTCGCAAACTTCGTTTGCTCCGATTGAGTGAACTTCGTTCACTGCTCGTCGCTTATTTCATAAGCTCCGATCGTCTAGACCGGTCAAGGATACCGGACTTTCAATCCGGCGACCCGGGTTCAAATCCCGGTCGGAGCATTTTTTTATTGACTCATCATCTAATAAATTGTCTTTAAATAAAGCTCTTTTTCAGAATAAAGTTCATAGACTTTTAGAAAAACCGATCTTATATACTTTATATTAGGATGATCAGGAGGGTAATTTTTGCTTGCAAGACAGTAAAGTCTTTCTAAATAAGAAATTGCGCTATAATCCTCTTTGCTGTATTTATCTATTATGAATAATACGTTCCACAAATAGGTTGGTTCTCTGTCTGTTCTTTCGTACGTCTCAACCATATTTTTTAATTCTTCCACTGCAAACTTTATGGCTATCTTATCCTTTCCTCCTATGTATTCTATAAGCAGTATCCTGCTATCCACCTCTAAATCCGGATCGGACAGGATTTTTACCATGAACTCTATTTTACTTTTTTCTATTTTTTCTTTTTTATTTTCATCCACTATATTTGTTGCTAAACTTGATGCAAGCCATCTTTTTCCTTCTTTATCAAAATGCTGCCATTTGTTTTTTATTTCATTTAATCTATCTTCTGTGAGCACATCGAGTATTCCTATTATTTTTTTTGCTTCTGTTTTTCCTTTTTTTGATATATTAAATAACTTCTGCATGTAATAAATTATCCAACTAACAATTTAAATTTTTTACCTTTATCTTATATCTATGGAAATTTTGAGAGTTGGCACTACGCAAGACCTTCTAATCCACAAAAGCAAGAAAGCGGTCGCGATATTGGCGGATTATTCCTATGACGAGGGAACATTGCGTGTTTTGGGCGAGAAAAAGTCCTTGATGGTCCTGATATCTTTGGACAATCTGTTAAAAACCCGAGGAATGGCGAGGAGCAGGTTGCTCTACAAGTTGAGAAATTTTTTGAAACTGTGCACGCGCTTCGGCGTTCTTTTCCTGCTCGGTTTTGAAGATGATATAAAAAATTCGAACTATGGCATTAGGGAAAAATCCGAGATCATCGCAATAGGCCAATTGCTCGGTTTGGACAAGGGCCAATCAAAGATGGCGGTAGCGCGATTCGAAGATCTATTTATAAAAAATGAAAAAAACAAAAAAGAATCAGCCGAATAAGCTTGCCAATCCTTCTGCTGCTTGTTCTTCTTTTTTGCCTTCATCTTCTTTCGGTGCTTCTTTCTTTGCTTCAGCCGCTGGAGCCGCTGCCGCTGGCGCTGCAGCCGGAGCTGCTGCCAATGCAACATTTTTCAACAAGTCATCAAAGTTGACTCCTTTCACAGCATCCGCAAGCACCTTTGCTTTTGCTTCATCAGGTTCAGCACCGCTCGCCTTTATTACAGCCATAATGCTGTCTTTCGTTATCTCTTTTCCCGCACCATGCAACAAAAGAACTGCATGCAAGTATGGGTCTATTTTTGCCATATTCTCACCTTATTTATTAGCGTTTTCCGCTTTTGCCTCGGCCGCGGCTTCTGCCGGTTTTGTTGCCTCGGCTAATTTTTCTATCGCGCCGCTTTGTCTCAGCGCGTTGAGTATTTCAGCTTCTATAGTTACGCTGTTATATGTTTTGCTGTTTACGGCGAAGTTTATCCCTTGTCTGTATGCGTCATCAAGGATTATCGCGATGTTGCGCTCGGTCGGATAACCAGCATTCACCGAGAGATTGAACGCGTTTTGTTCTGCGTTCACGAGATCCATCGGCAAAGTTTCGTCTATGTCAAGCAAGGATTTCTCATAAACATACTCGCCGTCATACGCAAACAACAGGTTCGCCACTATCGTAAACGGTTTTATGCCGAGCGTTTGCAATGCTTTGGCTTTTTGCATTGTTATCTTCTCGCCTTTCTTTGCGATTACGCTGTCTTTCGCGACGACGATCTTTCCTGCTTTTATCTGCGCGTTTACTCCTGCATTCTTCAATTCAGAAAGTGCAGGACCTGGAGCGAGATCAGTTTCTCCCTCCGGCACGATTATGTCAAAAGGCGCTATCTCGTCTATTTTAGCAGCCCTCTTCTTGGTGTTTTGCTTGAAGAGCTTGTTCAATTCGTACGGGCTGATGTTTGTCAATATGATCGCAGTCGGCTTTTCAGCGTAATTCTTTTTTTCGGCGAGTTTTGGATTGGCGTCCAATATTCTTGTCAATACTGCTTTTCTGAGCATTTTAACCTTTCCGCCTTCTGCCCTTATCCTTTTTCTTAACATCTGGAATAACGAGTCAGGCAGTTTGTCCAACGAAAGCAACGCGACTGTTTTATAATTTTTTATCTCAGCCAATATCTCCTCGACTTCTTTTGCTTTTTTCTTAACATTCGGTCTGTTAATATCTGCTGGTTTTTTCACAAAATCACCCTACCTTGGCAGGTTTACCCATAGTCAGTTTTACATAAACCGACTTGATATTTCCGTCTCCGCCTATCTTGTTTTTCACTGCTTCGTAAACTGCTTCGGCATTTTCAACCAAGTCCTCCGCGCTCATATTTTCAGTTCCTATGAACGCTTGAAGCACCGGTAAATATTTGCCTTTTGTCGTTACTCTCACGGATCGCTTAGCGGAATCTATCAATTGGGCTATGTTCCCTACGATTGGTTTCGGAAGTTTTCCTTTTTTGCCCAAGACTTGACCAAGAGATTTTGCGACCGCTGCCATTTGGTTTGGTTGAGCGAGAAGCGAATAGTTTTCTGCCAATTCCTTTAGCTTTTTCGGTTCTTTGTAGCTTTCTATCTCGTTTGGCAGTATGATCAAATCCGCGCCGGCTTTTTTTGCCTGCGCAGTTGTCGCTTCGTCGCCTATTACCGCGACTTTTAACTCCTTCCCGCCTTTTCCTTTCGGTAGCGGTATATCTAGGTTTACCCTGTTCTCGCTTTTCGAGAAGTCAACCCCTCTCGCGTTTATTATGATTTCAACGCTTTGCGTGAACTTTCTCTTTCCTTTATCTTCCAGCGCTTTTTGTATCGCTGTTAAAAGTTGTTTTTTATCCATAAACAAAACCCTCCTACGCAATACGTAGTACCTGCGGGTGCTTTTCTTATCTGCAGGCAAGCGCTTAAAAACCTATCGAAAGCAGAAGCGTTTGATGTCAGGCAAGCAGGCGTGCAATGCCTGCATTTTTTTTAATTTTTTGCTATTGATGTAGCAAAATTTTTAATTTTTTGCTATTATGACGAGCGTTTAAAATTTCACAGCGCCCGAAGATAAATCAAAACGTAATCCCTGCAAATTCACTGATTTTGATATCCTGAGATATATACACGACCGCAAAATTTTGCAAGGTTGGTTTCATTTTTTAAATATTTCCATTTAAATATATATAAAAACACTTTGATTATGTTAATTATGTGGCGGGTGGTTTTTTGACATTGAAGCCATTGGGAGTTCATACTGTTTTGGGTCATTTGAACAAGCCGATTCCTCCGTTTATTATCGCAGTAGGCGATAGGCGGAGGGTATGGAAGGCTGGAAAAATATTAAGGTTGAAGAACTATCTTCTTTTGGACGAATACGCAAGAAAAAAGAACGAGGATAAGGCCGGACGGGTTGCGGTTGGTATTGGCGTATTTGAAAAAGACGGTTTTTCTTTGCCGTTGTGCGTATTCGAGACGCAGATGGGCTGTTCGGCAACCCAGATAAACCTGCGCGAGGCGATTTATTATGCTTCTCTTACTAAATCTGGCAATGGTTATCTCTATAAATACGATGGTAAAACGATAAAAAGCGATGGAATCTACGTCGTGCGTGTAGGTACGGCAGCAGGCGTGAATAGTCACGACCCGAGAAAAGAAGAAATAGAGATAGGAGATATCGCAATAGCCACTTCTTCTTTTGGTTGCATTGGTGCTGTTATTCAGTCAACACTTAAGAAAATACATTTCCTCTCTGATATACGGGAATCCATTGAGAAGATCCCTTTGGAGATGCGCGCTGCGAAGATCCTGTCACTGAGCAAAGATCTCGAATGCATAGAAACATTCTGCTCGCTTTCATTGATAAGCGCAATTAGGCGGGCAGCCAGCACAATCTCATCGAGATATCATCTTGGTCCTAATTTTTCAAAGGACTCTCTTTACGCAGAACTCGGCGAGGAAGGTTTTGCAGAATTGCGCGATCGCTATGATGTGATAAGCACCGAGATGGAACAAGTCGTTATCAACGTGCTTGCTGGCGAGTTCAGACAGGCCGGGATAAATGTTCAGAGTGGTTTGGTCTCTGCAATCATCGGCGCGATACCAGGCAAATCCTTCCCGGAAACAGAAATAGAAAAACAGGCAGCATTTCTCGCAGAGCGCGACAGCATGATTATCGCTGCACTTGCGCTCCATTCGATCGCGAAGGGTCTGAACTCATAATTTCTTTTCAAAATCTCTCAGGCTTTTTTCTGTTTCTCTTTTCATTCTCTCAATTACGCTCTTGCTTTTTTCATCAAGTTTTCTGCTGAGTATTTCTTCAGCAAAATCCAAAAACTCCTCGTAATGTTTTTTGGGATTTTTGCACCTCGTTCCCCAATCAAAAACAGCGCATTTCATCTCCCTGCCTAAATATTCTCCGTATATCTTTCGCGTGTTTTCGTTTGTTTCGTCTGGCGCAACCGCGTCTTCACCAAAGAACCGCAGGTCAGTTCCATCTGGCATAAGGTGGAACAATTGTTCGCATGCTATGAAGTAGAGCTTGGCTTTTGGAAAGAGCGTTTTCATTTTTTCTTCTGTTTCTCTCAGTTTTCTCGCGCCTTTTGTCGAACCTGCGAGCGTGCATATTACAAGTTTGTCTAATGTGCGATCCTTTTCGTCTAATGCGTCAAAAAGCCTGTTCAATCCGTTTTGCATCGTCGCGCCTGTTGCTATCGTGTCGCCGATTATCACCGTCGCGTTATCAGGCAGTGCTTCAAAATTTTCATATGTTGCGGCGGCCGTGAATTTTCCCTCTGTCCCTTCTATTCTCGCTCTTTTTATTCCCAAGAAACATTGAGGCAGGGCCTCGTTGTAAATTTTTTTGAATCCGTGGTTGAGATTGTAGTAGAGACCGCCGGAGAGAAGTATCAGTTCGCAGCAGTTTGAAAGTCTCGTGCCTGCGAGCGCGACGTCTCTCATCGCATTTATGAAAACAACGCCCATCTCGTCAAGTCGGTCTTGGAGATTTTTTCCTGCGATGTGCGGATTATATAATATACTTTGAGAAATATTTGAATATAATATATATGTGTTTTTTGGAAATTCGTCCGAAATGAGCGAATATATCCTGTACTCCTTTTCGATTATCTTTTTTATCTCGTGCATACCGCCACCATAGGAGTTGTGCTCGTAAGCGCTTAAAAACCGTAAGGTTTTTTCCTTACAAAATCGTTGGTTTTTAAACAATTGCTTCGGATATATTGAAAGGTGATGGTATGAAAGATGAAAGTTGCGGATATGCAAACTGGACGCCGTGGTTTTTTATGCTGCTGATCGCAGCGGTGATCATGGGCGGATTTTATCTTATGATGCCGACAAAGACAGAAGGCAGTAATGTATATATAACAAATAACGGCAGTGCAGTGGAGCACAACACGATAAGCACAACAGGAAGTGCAAACGAGAAGGTCGATCCAGATATGCTCACGATCTCTTTTGTTGTCGAGAGTGAAGGGACAACTGCGAGCGAGGCTCAGGCAAAAAATAGCAAGATCGCAGCGGACGCGATTTCTGCTCTGAAGGCGTTGGGCGTGAACGAAAAAGACATCAAGACAGTTTCTTATTCTGTCGATGTCAAGCGCGAAAGCCATTACATCTGCTCGAATGAAAGCGGGAAATCCGATTGCTATTGGTCAGATGTTGATGTTGGTTATACAGCGAGCCACGCGTTTTCTGTTGACATGTACAATTTTGACAAGAGCGGCGAGGCGATAGACGCGTTGGGAAAGACCGGCGCGAATGTTCAAGGCGTTTCTTTCGGTTTAAAACCAGAGACGAGACAGCAGGTAGTTTCAAGATTGCTTTGCAGCGCAGCAGGTGAAGCGAAAAAGAAAGCAGAATCAATTGCAAGCGGTGTTGGCGCGAATGTCGTAAAGACGCTTTCGATTTCAGAATCCTACTCGTACTCTCCGATGCCGTACTATACAAAGGATTATGTTGCGATGGCAGCGAGTGCTCCAACTACGCCGATTGAAAGCGGTTCGATCGATGTAAGCGTTAGCGTTTCGGCTGTTTTCGAAATAAAATAATTTTTTTATTTTTTTAGCGATTTGTTTAATATTCTTTTGTTTTAACATCTAGTTTATGATAAAACCAGTGGTAATAACAGACGAGCAGACAAGATTGAAGTTGAGGAGTCTTGGCGGTGGCAGCGAGGAAGAAGACAAGACGCTCCTTCATCCGCTCGAGGCGGCTTTTTTCGCAAGACTTCGCGTTATCGAGGGAGACGAAGAAAAATTTTTGAAGATGGCCGGCAAGTTAGCGAAGGAGAGATACGCTGTTTTATGCAATCTTCGCGAAAACGGCTATATCGCAAAGCCGAGTTTTGATTCTGATGTTCTTCGCATTTACAGGAAAGGTTTCAGGCCAGGAGAAGACAGAACTTTCTGCATTGTAAAAATCGCAAAAGAAAAAATGAGCGCAAAGGAAATTCAGGAATTCGCTGAATTTGCAGGAAAATTAAGAAAGGAAGCAGTGTTCGCTTATGTTGGCAAAGATATTATATATATTAAAGTATCTAAGACAAAATTTGAATAAATTCGTTTTAAAGCGAATATTCCCTTCGTTATTTGTCTTAATTATAACTCTTGTTTATAAATTGGATTTTATACTTTTTAGAAATGTTTATAAATATTACGGCAGACACTCTGTCAGAATATTTTTGAGAGAGATTGCGACATATCTCTCTCAAGCCCGAAGGGAAGATTTCCTTTGGGTTTATGGGGCCAGCCCGTAAGGGCAGAAAAAAGCCGCCGTTAATCGTTATATACGGCCCTTTTTAGGCGGCTATTTGAGGTGAAAGAATGAAAGTGAATTTGAAGAAAATTGGTGCCATTGTTGCAGGAGCAACAATTTTGGCAAGCACCGCGGCCTTCGGTGCACTTTGGTATGGCAACACCAAGTTGGTAGATGACAATGGTGCGCCAGTTGCCAAAGTCGTAGTTGGCGAAAAGGCAGCAGCCTCAGACGGTGTGGGAGCAGCTTTGATAGCTTCCAGAATGATGGCTAGCGCCTATAAGAGCGTCAACTTGAAAGGCCAGGTTGTAGGGACTGCAACTTGTACAGGCGGACAAGCAAGCGGAAGCGGAACTTGCGCAATTTCAGACGAAAAAGCAACAATCCAGATTACTGTTCCAGGCGCAGTTGCTGAAGGTACATACACAATAAACACCTTGATCGGCGACTACTTGAACAGACGATTGTTGGACAGAAAAGATAACAACGACGTTAATGATACCGATGAATCATACCCAATTGGCGGAACTGATGTCAGCGAGTATGCAAACCCGTTCACAGATGGTGTTGGTGGTAATATCGGGGTATCTGAAACATTCCTTTATAGAGTAACAGGAGATATGTTCGCCCCATTGAAAACAGAAACAATTACCGACTCAGAAGCAGGAAAGTCATATCAAGAACAACAAAACATATGGGTAAAAGGCAAGACTTACTATTCTGATTCTGACAACGATGTTGTTGGTGAACCATCTTTCTTGGCATACACAATAAAGTTCAGCGGCGCAGCAGACGACTTTGGTATCCCTGTGTGTACAACTCCAACAGGGCAAGACTATAATTCATGTCTGTTGAGTTCTGAACCAAACTCTGATCGCTTAACTTCTTCACACAAAGTTAAGGTAAAATTCTTGGGTGAAGATTGGATAATAAGCGATATGTCACCTCCAACTACTGAATATGGCACATCAGAAACTCAGGTCTATAATGGTGGTTATGTAAAGTTGGCAAAAGAATCTGTCGCAGGCTTGATAAATGTCGGCGAATCGTTGCCTGTTGACAACCTGAAATTCCAATTGGACGACTTGGAAGCACACGGTAGTGAAACCGCAGCTCTTATTTCGATATTAGATGCAAACGGAAACCTGATTAAAAAAGATAGAATTACTCCAGGTGAGACAAAAGAGCTTAACATCAACGGCAAATTATACAGATTGCACGCATACAAGCTCGGTCCTGGTTATACATTTGCGGCAAAATGGGCAGATATGGCTATATTCGCAAAAGAGTTGAAGCTTGAGGATGGCCAACAGCTTGACCCAGACTACGATAACAATCAGGAATACCAAGTTCTTCTTGGTTGGAAAGACAAGGGAGCAGACAATAGCACCTATCCTGACTTTTTGAGGACTATTGTGGTATACGCTGATGACATTTCTTCATTGTCAAGCGGTGGAGACCAGAAAATGGAAAAGGGCGAGTATATACCTATTGTTCAAGACCCAGTTAATTGGAAATTAACTTATACCGGTCTTGATTTAACAAGTGCAGACAGGTCTTCGTTTACTTACTCACTTGAGAGAACAACTGATTATTCCATTTCCTCTACGAAAGGCCCATACAATTCTACAGGTGACAGGCAAGCATGTACAATAACTGCACCTTATGTCAAAGTGACAAGCGGAAAGAGCGGTAGTACGTTTGAAGTAGATGGTACAGACGGAAAAACATCTACCACATTATCTAACAATGAGTTCTATATCGCAACAAGTGGTGTTACGTGTGATACGGATACATTAGAAGCAGGTTCGGTTATGATGAAATTGTCACCGACCTCTCAGTACTTCGGTTATGTGAACTACACTGATGTAATTCGCGTTAGATTCAGCACTATCGGCGATGGTGATACAAGCTGGACTACTGGTGGTCTAATTGAAATTGCAAACTATGGCAATGCGACTGTTAATGAATCAACAACATATATGGGCAATTCTACTGTAGGTTTCGGCAATGACACTTTAACGTTTGACTCTGGTGAAACGCAACCAGATTTCTATATCGCCTTCTCTGAAAAAGCAGGTGTTGACACATCTAACAATTTTGCCGACAAAGTTCTTGTTGCTTTGCACCTTGCTAATAGTTCATCCACATTTAACTTTGACAGCAAGAACCCTGCTGGTGATTATATCAGCAAGAAAGACTATGCTCTCTATAAATATGCTGGCCCAGTAACGACAGGCATAAACAATGTTGAAGAGGGCTTCATAACAGAGAGAGGTACTATCTTTAGCAGCATTGATGACACTTCAGTGAAATTCAGCGCAGCTAACAAACTTGCGCACGCTCAATTCACATTGACAACAGCAAATGCCAATGCCTCGGCGCAAAGCACCTGCCAAGCAACACTCGGAGAAGGACAAGAATATGTCTGCTCTGGTGTTACAGTCAAGGTAACAGAGATTAAAGAGACCGTTGGTGCATGCACAGCAGGCGGAGCATCAGCAACCTGCACACCTGACATGACTGGTGTGTCAGCAAAAGTTGTTGATGACAGTGGTGCAGAAGTCACAAAGGCTTATGTACCTGCTGCAAACGCCTACAAGGGCCTTGTAGTCCTTGACAGAGACGCAGCCGGAATCAACACCTTGATTTCAGTCGGTGGTGACAAAGTCAACACAGTAACAGCATCTCTCTTAGAGACTGCCCCGATTGACTGGACAACAGAAAAGAAAGTAGTCAAGGAAGTTGTTCAAGGCTCGAAGATAGTCGTTGCCGGTGCTGAAGCAGAGGACACTCTCGAAGCAGTCAACGACTTCATCGCAGCAGTGAAAGAGGCGTAATCGCGCATGCAGTGAACGGTACGCCGTTCACTATCTTTTCTTTTTTTATTTTTTGTAAACGTTTCTTATTTTGGTGAAGTTTCGAAAGCATAACATTCTAATTATAATCCCACGCGGTACACGAACAAAACGCGTCCCTATTTTTGCAGCGATATAATAGTGACACACTCCCAGGGTTCGCGGAAACAGTGTTTAGCTCCCGAGGTTTTCTTTAATAACCTCAGTTTTTCGCACGAGCTAAACGCTGTTTGAAGCCCAGACCTTTAGGTCGGGGAGGATGTCACAAATCAGTTAAGCGTTGGTTCTTCTGCTCTTGCTTTTGATGCGGCTCTGCCGTGTTCCTTTGCCAACTTTTCTCTTAGCATCTCTCTTCTTCTCTTCTTGTTCGGCCTGTCAACCTTTGATGGTCTTCCTTTCTTTCCTGCAGAGGTCAATCCTCTGAACGCTCTTCCTCTGTTGTTTCCAGCGCTTATCTTGACTATTGTCGGATCAAAGAGTATTACCTCGTAATAACTGTGATTCCCATCGTCGCCTACCCAGTAGCTGTTCAAAACCTCCATGTTCTTATAAACACGTGCTACTCTTTGTTCTGCTATTCTTTGGTAGGATATACCAGGAGAGACATAGCGATAATAGTTCTTTGGTTTTCTTCCGCCCATCGGCTTTGGCCTTTTTCTCGAACCTCTTTTTACTCTTGCCCTCACAATCACATAACCTTTCTTTGCCTTGTATCCGAGTGTTCTCGCTCTCGCGATGTTCGTTGGTCTTTCTACTCTCTCGATAGGAGAAGACCTTCTCCATCCAGTCAATCTTTGCCTGTATGTTTCATCTCTTTCTTTGTATTCTTCTTGGAATGTTTCAGCAATATATTTATATGCTCCCATAATAACACCTAAAACAAAATCGTGTTATTTATTTCGCTCGCTTATATTTTTAAATCTTTTGAGTGCATGATGCGCGGTTATTCCACCGTCTTTTCTTTTGTTTTCCTTTGAACACGATCTAATAACTGCAAGTATAATGACGATAAATAATAAGTATAACGGTCATAAGTATAACGGTCATAAGTATAATGGTCATTATTGTTTCGGCCAAGCTTGTTTGTTCTAGCTCTCCTAAGTTTTCCTGTTTTCGACGGAAGAAAGATTTGCGAGAACTGCAAAGATTTATAAAATATTTTATTTTTTATATGCTCGCTAATTGCGTGGTGTTAGTATGGAAAAACATCCTGATCAGTCAGCTTTAACTAAAACTATCAATGAGATAAAAACCATAGAGGAAAAACGGGAGAGGATCATCGCAGCCGCAAAGGAAGAAGCGGAAAAGATATTGAGAACGGCAAAAGAGAACATCGCAGAGGAAAGGGCGAAAATGGAGGAAGAACTCGTCGCTTATAAAAACGAGCAACTAAAAAAAGGCAGAGGCGACATAGAAAAGGAAGTCAACAAGATCCTTTCAGATGCGAAAGCGAAAGCGGAACAATTGAAGAAGAAAAAAGTTGAAGAGAAAAAATTGCAAAAAATCGCCCTCTCGTTATTTGAATAGGTGCTATAAATGTTAAGACCGGCAAAGATGAAGAAGATAAGGATATTCGCGACATCGTCTAATGTGCCGGCCGTGATCAAAAAACTCCACGAGTTGGGCGTTGTCGAGATAAGAAAGTTCAAGGCAGAAGGTTTGGAAGATGGAAAACCGCTTGAAATATTCGAAGATGTCTCCGCGCGCTTGCTTAAAATCCGCTCGATTGTTTCTTCATTGAACATCAAGGTGGCACCGAAAAAATACGAAAAAAGCGTGCAATCGTTGCTCGAAGAATCTGATTATCTGATAAAAACCATAGGCGAGAAGGTCAATAGCCTGCTCGCGAGAAAAAACGAGATGGAAGAATCGTTAAAGCGATTGAACGCTGACCTGCAAACAATCTCGAAACTGCAACCTTTTGAGATCGATTTTGGCACTCTGAGCACGAACACCCTTTCATTTGTCGTCGGGGAGATAAGCGAGGCAAAGGTCGAGGAATTGAAAAGGCAATTGAGCAAGGTGACCGATACATTTGAATTGCTTCACGTCGAACAAAAGGGCAAGCCCTCGCTTGTTTTGCTCGTTTACAACAAGGGCGCACCGATAGAACCGATCTTGGCATCTCTTAACTTCTCCGCGATAGAAGTCCCGAAAAATATCGGCGTTCCCTCTTCTGCATTGTCAAGGATAAAAGAAGAGATTGAAGCGCGCAACAGCGAGTTGAAATTAATAGAAAAAGAGTTGCGCGAGATAGCAGCGCAATACGGCGAGCAGATAGCCACGCTCTATCAGGCATTGTCGATTGAAGCTGACAGGGCTGAGATCGCATCGCGTTTCGCGGCTTCAAAGATGGTCGTTGTCATAAGCGGATGGGTGAAGGAGGCAGATTATCCGAAACTCAAAAAAGAGATGGAGCAGTTCAGCGATTCTGTTTTCTTGGAAGAAGCTCCTGTCGGCCACGACGAGAATGTTCCGGTTGTTCTTGAAAATCCGCCTTATGCCGCACCATTCGAATTCGTTACCCGCGAGTATTCTCTGCCGAATTATTTCGAGTTCGATCCAACAATGCTCTACTTGATAACTCTTCCGATATTATACGCGATGATAGTTGGCGATGTTCTTTACGGCGTCGCCTCGATATTCATCTCGCGATGGCTTTTTGAAAAATTCAAATCGAGCGAAACGATGAGAAATGTTTGCACGCTCTGGTTTTATTCTGCATTCCCGACTATAATATTCGGCATAATATTCAACGAATGGGGCGGGATGACGCTTGCTCAGTGGTTCTCTTATCTCGCAACTTGGGGCTTGCCAGACCTATCAAGATACGTCGCATACAACGGCTTGAGCAGGTTGCACGGTTTCTCGCTCTTCTTCGGCATCACGCTCTTGGCAGGCTTCCTGCATTTGGCGATTGGCTTCATTTTAGGCGCGATAAAGAATTGGGATCACCACAGAAAGCACGCCTACGCAAAACTCGCGTGGCTGGGCGTCGAATTGAGCGGTACAGCAGCGATTTGCTCATCTTTCTTGGGCATCTTGCCTTCCTCGTTCGCGATGCCTTCTCTGATAATCTTTGTTTTGTCTGCGGTAGCACTTTTCTTGACCGAAGGCATAATCGGAATTTTCGAACTGCCTGGCTTGGCAGGAAACATTCTCTCATACGCGCGAATTGCGGCGGTTGGCGTTGTCGGCGTTGTTTTAGCCGAAATAATAAACGAGTTTTTCCTGCCGAGCGCGGCCAACGGCATCTTGGCAATAATACTCCTGCCTTTACTGGTCGGCCTTCACGCGATGAATGCTTTTATCGCGATGTTCGAAGCGCTCATACAAGGCGGAAGGCTTAACGTAATCGAGTTTAAGTCAAAGTTTGTAGATGGTGGCGGGGTTTTGTTCTCGCCTTTTAGTTTATACTCAAAAAACAAAAAATAGAGGTGAACATATGGTGGAAACAGCAGTTGCAGGTGGATTGACAACAGGCGCCGGAGCAGCACTTGGCGCTGGTATAGCAATGGGCGTTAGCGCTTTGGCAGCAGCTTGGTCCCAAGGTACATTGGGTTCTGCGGCTTTGGGCGTTGTTGCCGAGAGACCGGAGTTCGAAGGCAAAGTACTGATATACGTAGTACTCCCTGAACTTTTGGCGCTATTCGGTTTCGTAATCGCGTTCCTGCTTATCGGCAACCTTGGTCATTAAATTGACCGGGTGAACTGATGGGAATTGAGAAACTCACCTCCACCCTTCTAAAAGAAGGCGAGGAGGAAGCTAACAAGATTGTCGAGACCGCAAAATGGCACGTCCAAAAGATGATTGAAGAGGAAAGGGCAAAACAGCAGGAACGCAAGAAGGCTGTCGAGGAAGAGGTAAAAAAGCTTTTTAACGACGAACGAAACGAGCGTTTGGCTTGGGCGAGATTGGAAGGAAAGCGAATAATCGCCGAAGCGAAGGAAGACGCTATAAAGCGGGCAGTGGACGAGCTTTACGAGCTTGCTCCGCAGATACGCAAGAGCAACGAATACGCTCGCTGGCTTGCAAGGGAAGTCGGCAACGCGATTGCAGATTTTGGCGGGAAGGCAACCGTCAGAGTTGTAAAGGGAGACAAGAAAATCCTTCAAAAGATAAGCGTGAAAGTCGAGGAAAATTTGGATGCCCTTGGAGGAGCCATAGTCGAAAGCGCAGATGGCAAGATGCGAGTGGATCTCAGGTTGGAAACGCTCTTCGAGAGTCGTTCGGACGACATCAGAAGGCAACTTGCCGCGGAGCTTTTTGAGAGTTAAGATAGTCGGATTAACAGGAGATAGCCAGATTGAAAAGATGGTCTGATGGATAGGATGGTCGGATGGAATTGCCGAAAATAAAAATAGAATCGCGAGCATTAAAATACGGTTATTCGAACGCGCGCGTACGTGCGATGAAAGGCCTTTTGATACGCGAGCAGGATCTTGACGAGATGATAAAAGTCAAGACCGTCGCGGCAATGATAGAACTTCTTCATCGCACTCCGTACAAGCAGGATATTGAGAGCGTTAGCGGTTATTTCGGCTCCGACTTGGTGGAAATCGCTGCGGCAAGAAACTTTTCAAGAACGGTGTCGAAGATACTCTCGTTTGCGCCATCAGACGGCCAAATAGCGATGAGGGCGTTTCTCACAAAGTGGGATCTGCTCAATCTAAAGACGATCGTCCACGCAAAGATGGTAGGCCGCAAGCCAGAGAAGATAAAACCATACCTTTTTACCGTAGGCAGTTTGAGCGAGAGCGAAATCGATCGTTTGTTGAAAGCCGAGGGAGACGAGTTGTTCGCCGAACTCAAGAAAACCACCCTCGGCAAGGAAATGCTTTCGTTGAGCAGTTCAGCTTTTAGCAAGCATATGCGCGACGTATTAAACAACGCGTTAAAGAATATGAACGCTTTCTTGCAGGTCGAGAGCATTCTTGACGCATATACCTATCTATTTATGGACAGCGGTTTGGCTTCTGTCGGCGGCCAAGAGATAAACAACATAAGATTGCTGCTGAAGAGCGAGATCGACGCTAAGAACATAATGATAGTGGAGCGTCTGAAGGCGCGCGGTTTCCAACGAAACGAAATCGAGAAGTATCTCATCAAGGGAGGGACCTTGAAGAAAAACATTTTTGAAAAGCTTTTCGATTCCAAGGAAAAAACAACTACGCTTTCCCTAATACGCTCGAAGTTCAGAGGAATTGAGGTTAATGACGATTATAATTTGGCACAATTGGAGATCGCGTTTGAAAAGGAACTCGCGAGGACAAGACACTCTGTATTCAGCAGGAGCATGCTATCCATCGGCGTTTTGCTCGGTTTCCTGCTCATAAAAGAAGAAGAGATGAACAATCTCAGGAAAATAGCGAGGGCGAAGGAGTTCGGGATTAGTGAGAGCGAAGTCAAGAAGATGATCGTAATTGTATAAGAATAATCGTGATTGTATGAAGGCGAAGATTGTTGTTGTTGGCGATATGCCTCTTGTTGCTGGTATGCGTCTTGCAGGCATTGAAAATTGTTGGCTCGCAGACGAGAAAAACGCCCAGCAATTGATAGAGAGCGTATTGCAGCAACAAGAGTACGGCGTCTTAGTGATAAACGAACATCTGCTTAACAAGATCGATTGGAGACTGAAGAAAAAATTGGACAGCATTGCCTATCCGGTAGTGGTGCCGATTCCGGATTATTCCGGCGTGAGCACCGAAGGAGAAGAAATAAGAAACATGATAAAGCGGGCTTTGGGTTTTGATTTGGGCAAAAAATAATACTTGTGAGTTTTAATCGTAGAATGTTTGATATTTACGGGGTGTTATGATGGTAGAAAAAAAGGAGGAAAAAAAAGAAATCATCGGAAAAATCAAGAGAATTTCAGGGCCTGTCGTTGAGGCTCATCTGCCTGGCGCGCGTCTTTACGATCTCGTGCGCGTTGGCGAAGAAGGATTGATGGGAGAAATAATCAAGATCGTTGGAGATGTTTCGGTTATACAAGTTTACGAAGACACTTCTGGTCTTAAGCCAGGCGAGAAAGTCGTTTCAACCGGCAAACCGCTCTCGGTAGAGCTTGGGCCCGGCATATTGAAAAATATCTACGATGGAATTCAGAGACCATTGCAATTGATAGAGGAAAAATCAAAAGGAGTTTTCATAAAACGAGGAATTGTCGCAGAACCTCTTGACAGAAAAAAGAAATGGGAATTTGTGCCGAAAGTCAAGAAAGGCGCGAGAGTGAAAATAGGCGACATCTTGGGCATCGTAAAGGAAACCGCGGCCATAGACCACAAGATATTGTCCATTTACGAAGGTACCATAGAAAGCATTGAAGAAGGAAAATTCACTCTTGACGATGAACTCGGTTCGATTTCTTTCGAAGGAAAAAAGGCTCCACTGACTCTCTCTCATTATTGGCCTGTGAGAAAAGCGCGACCAGTAATAGAAAAATTCCCGCCCGTGATTCCTTTGATTACTGGGCAACGCGTGATAGATACCTTCTTCCCGATAGCAAAAGGCGGGACTGCCTGCGTGCCAGGGCCGTTTGGATCAGGCAAAACGGTTACTCAGCACAGCCTTGCCAAATATTCTGATACTCAAGTTGTTGTATATATCGGTTGCGGCGAGCGCGGAAACGAAATGACCGAAGTTCTCAAAGAATTCCCTCACTTGATAGACCCGAACACCGGAAAACCGCTTATGGAAAGAACAGTGCTTCTGGCGAATACATCGAATATGCCAGTGGCTGCGCGTGAGGCTTCGGTTTACACTGGTGTTACCATCGCAGAATACTTCAGGGACATGGGCTACGATGTCTCGCTGATGGCTGACTCCACAAGCAGATGGGCAGAAGCCATGCGTGAAATCGGCGGCAGATTGGAAGAAATGCCCGGCGAAGAAGGTTATCCGGCTTACCTTGCGAGAAAGTTAGCTGAGTTCTACGAAAGGGCAGGCAGGGTTCGTTGCCTTGGTAGCGACGAGCGCTACGGCAGTGTTTCAATTATCGGCGCGGTTTCTCCGCCTGGCGGCGACATATCCGAGCCTGTTTCGCAAAACACCCTGCGTGTCACGAAAGTTTTCTTAGCATTGGATGCTTCGCTCGCGTACAGAAGACACTTCCCGGCATTCAACTGGTTGAAGAGTTATTCGCTTTACACCGATTCGCTTGAACAATGGTTTATGGAAAATGTTTCTTCGGATTTCCCGAAATTGGCGAAGAGAGCGATGGCGCTTTTGCAGAAAGAAGCGGAGTTGCAGGAAGTCGTGCAATTGGTCGGTCCGGACGCTTTGCCCGAGAAAGAGCAGGCAGTTTTGATGATAACAAAGATGCTCAGGGAGGACTATCTGCAACAAAACGCTTTCAGCGATGTGGACGCGCGCTGCTCGGTTAAAAAGCAGTACAAGATGCTCAAGACAATACTCAAATACGAGGAAAGAACAAACAACGCGCTCGAATTCGGCGTTCAGTTGAAAAAGATACAAGACCTCGAGAGCAAGAAGAAGATCGGCAGGATGAGAGAGATACCAGAAGACAAGCTTGAAGAATTTGACGCGCTTTGGAAGCAAATCGATGAAGAGTTCGATTTGCTTATAAAATCAAGGTGATTTTAGGGTGATTATATGAAAGAATATAAAACGATTAATCAAATCGCAGGACCTCTTGTTTTTGTCTCTGATGTCAGCGGCGTTGCCTACAATGAGATCGTTGAGATAATGCTTCCAGACGGCGAGAGGAGAAAAGGCCAAGTGCTCGATGTAAGCGAGAACATCGCGGTTGTCCAGGTTTTTGGCCAAACCACTGGTATAAACACGAAAGACACTTCAGTGAGATTTTTGGGAGAAACGATGAGAATCGGTTTAAGCACAGATATGCTCGGGAGGGCCTTCAATGGCCTTGGCGAGCCGAGAGACAAGGGACCGAAGATCATCCCTAAGGAAAAGGTCGACATAAACGGTTTGCCGATAAATCCTTACTCGCGCGAAAATCCTTCCGAGTTTATACAGACAGGCATATCGACAATAGATGCCATGAACACGCTCGTTAGGGGACAGAAGTTGCCGATATTTTCAGGTGCTGGTCTTCCCCACAATCAGTTGGCCGTGCAAATCGCGAGACAGGCAAAGGTTCGTGGGAGCGGCGAAAAATTCGCAGTTGTTTTCGCTGCAGTTGGTATAACGCACGAGGAGGCTTCATTCTTCATTCGCGATTTCGAAAAGACCGGCGCGTTGGAGAACGCTGTTCTTTTCCTTAACTTGGCTGACGATCCTTCTGTCGAACGTATCATTACCCCACGTCTTGCCTTGACAACTGCAGAATACCTTGCGTACGAGCAGGATATGCACGTGCTGGTTATAATTACCGACATGACGAACTATGCAGAAGCGCTGCGTGAAATCTCCTCAGCAAGAAACGAAGTTCCTGGCAGAAGAGGTTATCCTGGTTATATGTACACAGACCTTTCAACAATATACGAAAGGGCAGGTAGAGTGAAAGGCGCAAAGGGCAGCGTTACGCAATTGCCAATCCTCACTATGCCGGGCGACGACAAGACGCATCCGATACCGGACCTGACAGGTTATATTACAGAGGGACAGATCATACTGGGCAGGGATCTTCACAGGAAAAACATCTACCCGCCGGTTGACGTTCTGCCGTCATTGTCGAGATTGATGAACAACGGTATCGGGCCTGGCAAGACAAGAGAAGACCATAAGGGTGTTTCCGACCAACTCTACGCGAGCTATGCAACCGGACGTGACTTGCGAAGCCTAAGCGCGGTTGTTGGTGAAGAAGCGTTAAGCGCTTTGGACAGAAAGTACCTAAAACTTGCAGACGAATTCGAGAAGAGATTCGTGCAGCAAGGACCTTACGAAGACAGAGATATCGAAAAGACGCTCTCGATCGCTTGGGATCTTCTCGCGATGCTTCCAGAGGAAGAGTTGAAGAGAGTGAAGAAAGAACACATCGCGAAGTACCTGCCTAAGAAAACCGAACAATAGGGGAAGCGAATAACGGGAAAATAATAGAGGTAGTAAAAATGGGCGCAACCGATGTTAATCCAACAAGAATGGAGTTGATAAAGACCAAGGAAAGGATAGCCTTGGCCAAAAAAGGACACAAACTGCTAAAGCAAAAGAGGGACGCGCTCATACTTGAATTCTTCAAGGTTTTGAAAAATGCGCAGAATTTGCGCGGCGAACTCGCGAAGAAAATAGCCACTGCCTCGAAATCGCTTGCAGTCGCGCAGCTTTACCACTCGATGCAAGAACTTGAAAAAGTGTCTCTTGATATAAAGCGCGATATCTCGCTCGAAATCGAGGTCAAGAACGTGATGGGCGTGAAAATCCCGACGATAGAAACGAACATAGAAAAGAGGGATTTCATGAGAATGCCATCTTATTCAATAACCGCAACGAGCGCGAAGATAGACCAAGCAGTGGCAGATTTTGACGAAGTTCTCTATATGGTCCTGAAACTCGCCGAAACAGAGACAGCAATAAAACGGCTTATTTTCGAGATTGAAAAAACAAAAAGAAGAGTGAATGCTTTGGAGTATGTGCTTATCCCGAGATTAGAAGAGCAAAAGAACATGATATCATTCCGTCTTGAAGAAATGGAACGCGATAGTTTTGTTTCTTTGAAATCGATAAAGCGAAAACTCGAAGCAGCAAAATCCGAAAGCTCAGAGGCAAGATCTCAAAGTTCGTAGTTCTCTATCTTTTTGTATATCGGGCCGTTTGGCGTGAGCGTGCTTTCAAAAAGTGCGAACTCGCCGACGGTAAATTTTCCGAATTTCCTGTTCTTGTTTTTCTCCAAAAAATCGCGCAGGTCAATTTTTTTGCTTACCCTCGCGATCGTCAAGTGAGGAGAGAATTCCCTGTCCTCCTTTTTTCCTATTCCCTTCAAGGCGGTCTCGACTGCCTGCGCAAGGTGCGGCAGTTCTTCGCTTTCGATGGCGATCCATACCACCCGAATGTAATTTTCGTTCGGAAATACACCAACGCCTTTTAGTTCGCAATCAAAACCTTCCATCTTTATCGTGCGGAGTTTCGCCTTTATCTCTTCTATTTTTTCAGTTCCAACTTCGCCTATGAATTTCAATGTTATGTGGAGATTTTCCTTTGCCACCGGTCGGATTCCGTCCTTCGGAAGTTTAGCGCCTGCCTTTGCGATCTCTTCCTTTATGTTTTCAGGCAGGTCCACTGCAACGAAAAGTCTCTTTTCATTTTTTTCTTCGCTTTCCATAAATTTAAAAATTAATGAGAGAAATTTAAAAACATGAGCGACACTATAAGCGGTACCATGAGCGGGGACGATTTCGAGAAAGAAATTTTTTTCATAAAAGAACGGGCGATGATGCTCTCTTATTCAGCCAAGTCGCTGAAAGCACGCGCAGATGAAGAAACAAAAGGCTACGGTATCCGCGTTTTTCATAATGGCGGCTTGGGTTTTTCCTTTGCTTCAAGCGAGAAAGCGATGAAGCAGGCCGAGAACGATGCGATGAAGGTTGCAAAATACTCTCCGCGACCGAATTTTTCCTTTCCGGAAAAATCAAGAATTCCGAAAGTCAGGACTTTTGACGAGAGCGTGGCAGAAATGAGCGTTGGCGAATTGAAAGAGATTTTCGAGCAGGTCCGCGATGGTGCTGAAAAATACGGCGGAAACGCTCAGATCGATATCGCTGCGTTGTCTTCTGAGGAGCGCATAGAAAACACGATAGGATTTTCTGGCTCCTATGAATCTTCTGCCATCTCATTTACTGTGCAGGTTATGGATGGCGACGGCTACGGCTTCTACAGCAATTCCTTTTGCAGGTTAAAAGATGCAGGAGATTTTCGCGCATTGGGCGAAAGCGCGGCCGAGATGGCCAGACAAATGAGAAATCCCAAGAAGCCAGACCCTGGGATTTGCACTGTTATCTTCGAACCTGAATCTTTGGCAGAGCTCTTGGACATGCTTTTGTCTTCCTTTGACGGCGATTCAAAACGGAGGAAGATCAGCGCAATTCACGATAAACTCGGCAAGAAAGTTTTTAGCGAGAAGCTTTCCATCTACGACGATCCGCTTGTGCCTTATTCCGTGAGTTCCTCGCCTTTTGACGATGAAGGTGTGGCGAGCGAGAGAAGGGCGATAGTTGAAAACGGTACGATAAAAAATTTTGCCTATAATCTCGAAACAGCATCGCTCGAGGGAATAAAAGCAGGAGGCTTTGCGAGGAGAGCGTCTTACACTTCCCCGCCGTTCATCGATTTCTCGAACATCGTTGTCGGGAAAGGCGATCTTGCAGACAGCGAAGCAGAAGATTTTATCCGGGTTCTTTCTTTTCACGGTTCGCATACCGCAAACATCACGACCGGCGATTTCGGCGTTGAGGTGAGCATCGCGTTTCGCAGGAATGAAGCCTTGCGCGGTTTTATGATAACCGGAAACATATTTAATCTTTTTAACGATATATACGCAATAGGAAAGAAACAGAAGAACATAAACGGTTTTATCGTTCCGAGCGTGGCATTCGCAAATGTTCGTATCGTTCCGTCTTGATCTGGATATAGGGGTTGATGTTTATGGGTTTGATCGATAAGATAAAGACAACTGCTGAGGTGAAAGTTCCTGAGAGATTAATCGACCAGATAATTGGTCAGGACAAGGCAGTTGATATCGTGAAAAAAGCCGCCAGCCAAAAGAGAAACGTTCTCTTGATAGGCCCGCCAGGAACAGGAAAGAGTATGCTTGCGCAAGCGATGGCCGAGTTGCTTCCAGCAGAAGAATTGGAAGATGTTTTGGTTTACCCAAATCCAAATGATGAGAACCAGCCGATTATACGAGTGGTGCCGACTTATCCGAGTTATGATTATCTGAAAAAAAGAAAGGATCTGCAAAAGTATTACACGCCAGAAGAAGTAAAAGCGATGAAAAATTCGCCGGATGGCCGTTTGAGAAGCGGGCCTGGCCTTGGCCGCCGAATAGTGTCGCACAAGGAGGAACAGGAAATCGTGCCGAAAGGAATAAACCCGATTTTTCTGGTGATCCTTTTGGGCGCGTTGCTCTATGCGATAATATTTCTCGCGCAGATACCAGAGAACGCGAAATGGTTCATAATAGCCGCAACGCTCGGTTTGGGTTTTCTCTATATCCTGTCAAACGCAACCGCAGGCTTGGGCAAGAGGCTAATGCCGATGGAGAGCAAGGAGCCAAAATTGATAGTTGACAACAGTTATAGATACTCCGCTCCGTTCGTAGATGCGACCGGAACAAGAGCAGGCGCTCTTTTGGGCGACGTGCGCCACGATCCTTTGCAGTGCGTTCCCGGTGATCAATTTGTTAATCTTGCAAATGGAAAATTGGTAAAGATAAGCGAGCTTGTTGATCCTCTTCTCGATGGGGCTGGGCATAGAAAACTAAAGCCAAATGAGGTATTCGAAGTTCTTGGTGGTTATGACAATCGTTATTGCTACTCACCATCAAAGGTGTATGGAGTCTACAAGAGAAGATATAACTCTGAAGTATACGAGATAAAAACAAGAAGAGGTTACACCATCCAAGTTACTCCGAACCATCCTGTTGCTAAAATATCTGATGACGGAACAATCGATTACATCGAAGCAGAACGATTGGAAAAAAACGCATATTTGATTTTGCCGTACAGGCTGCCGATCAATAAGAAAAGCAACGCAGATTTGGATAATCTGACATTCCTCGCTTACCTGCTTGCTGACGGTTATATCGGACCGCAAAGTGTTAGTTTTAAGGTCAAAAAAGAATTCGAAATAAAAGAAATTGAACGCTGCCTCAAAGCAAATAAATTTGACTATAAGAAGAGAGTGTCCGCGGGCGCGACAATATTTGAAATAAATTCCCCCGTTCTCGTAAAAAAACTTATGCAACTCGGGCTGAAAAAAGATAACCGAAAGACTATTCCGCCTTTTATATTTGACCTGGACAGACAGGAAATAGTACACTTCCTCTCTGCATATCTATCTCTTGGCGGATATGTGAACAAGCAAGGGCAATTTGAACTGTTTTCTAAAGAACTAATTTCTAAAGAACTAATTGAAGATTTAGTTCCATTATTTCTTAAGATAGGTGTAAGGGCAAAACTAAATGAAATGAAGACCAAAAAATTCCTACTGTTTAATAACTATCAATTTGCTCTTGACTACTTCAAAAAAACTGTGAATCCCTATCATAAGAAAAATCTCGATAACTACCTACGGACAACGAATGGAACGCATGCAACATTTAACGATGAAATCCCGATTTCATTTGATGTTCTCGAGGAGATAAGGAAGAAAACTGGATTGAGTAAATCACAGGTGCACGAGGCATACTATTCGTTGAAACCTCGCCTTAAAACCTCGCGATCACTTACAAAAAAATTTTTATCGACAATTTGTTCAAATCTGCTAAACTATACGAACTGCCCTCAGCTTTTCAGTCTTAAAAATCTCTCGGAAGGCACGTATTCATTTGATGAAATTGTCGAGATAAAAAAGAAAAAATACTCTGGTTATGTATATAATTTAACAACAGAGACCGGCAATTATCTTGTTAATAATATTCTCACCCACAATTCCGGCGGGCTCGGTACTCCTGCGCATTTGCGCGTTGAAGCAGGCGCGATTCACCGTGCTAACAAGGGAGTGCTTTTTATAGACGAGATCGCGTCGCTCAAGTTGAATTGGCAGCAGGAACTGCTCACGGCAATGCAGGAAAAGAAATATACAATAACCGGACAGAGCGAGATGAGTTCTGGCGCTTTGGTTAAAACGCAACCAGTGCCATGCGATTTTGTTCTTGTGGCAGCAGGAAATCTGCCAGATGTACAGCGCATACATCCTGCACTTCGTTCGAGAATTCGCGGTGGTGGGTATGAGATATACGTTGAGGATTCTATGGAAGACAAACCCGAGAACGAGGACAAGTTAGTTCAGTTTGTCGCGCAGGAGATAAAGAAGGATGGTAAGATCCCTCATTTCGATCGCGATGCCGTTAAGGAAATAATAGAAGAAGCGCGAAGGATGTCTGGCAGGAGAAAGCGTTTTACCCTCAATCTTCGTGAATTGGGCGGATTGGTCAGGGCAGCGGGCGATGTCGCAAAGGGAAAAGGGCTTTCGCTCGTTACAAAAAAAGAAGTCATGGAAGCAAGAGAAATATTTCGTTCTGTTGAGAGCCAGCTAGCGACAAAGTTGATCGAGAGAAGGCGAGAATACCAAATAGTGATGACGAGTGGATCAGCTGTCGGAAGAGTGAATGGCTTGGCGGTTTTGGGCGAGAGCCGCGCTGGTCTGCTCTTGCCTATGGTTGCTGAGATAACTCCTCCTGCTTCGAAAAGCGAGGGCAGGATAATAGCGACAGGAAAACTGGGCACGATCGCGAAGGAAGCGGTCGAGAATGTTTCAGCGATAATAAAGAAATACGTCGGCGCGGATATCTCAAAGAGGGATATCCACATACAATTTTTGCAGACCTATGAAGGTGTTGAGGGCGATAGCGCTTCGATAGCAACTGCCGTTGCGGTTATCTCTGCTCTGACAGATATTCCGATAAAACAAGATTGCGCCATGACTGGTTCGCTTGATATTCGCGGGAATGTTTTGCCTGTAGGTGGTGTGACTGCAAAGGTTGAAGCCGCGATAGACAACGGAATAAAATGCGTAGTAGTTCCGCATTCAAATGTAGACGACATCTATCTTCCAAAAGAAAAAAGTTCCAAGATTTCCATAATCCCAGTAAAAAACATCGTCGATGTTTTGAAATACGTCCTAAAAGACTGTCCGGAGAAAAACAAGCTTATTTCTAAGATGAAAGCGATTAGCGCCTCCTGATTTTAACGGAGAAAGTTATAAGACAGTAAGAAAACCTAAAACCCCCTGCCGGAACAGACGAAAACAGGCGAGACGGCTCCTAGAAAACAGTAAGAATAACAGAGCCAAACCGGAGAAAGTTATAAGACAGTAAGAAAACCTAAAAAGCCCCCGGCGGGAATTGAACCCGCGGCCTCGTGCTTTTTAGATTTATGATTCGTATTTTTCGTTTACCAAGCACGCGCTCTACCACTGAGCCACAGGGGCGAATATTGCTATGCATTAATAAAGTAAGAGTTTAAAAATTCCACCGTTAACGTCAGTGAAAGACTCATAATTCTTTCGCACAAATTATTATCAATCTACAATCCGCACAACAAAAAGGAAAAACAACTCTTCGAAGTAGGAAAATTTTAAACTCTTATAAATAAAAAAATCCCGACGCCCGGACTTGAACCAGGAACCTATCGGTATCTGAGCGACCTATCTCTCCCGTAGGAGAAAAATACTACAGCCGATCGCTCTACCATTGCTCGATTATTAATAGAATCTTTGAGCTACGTCGGGTAAGTTAATAAAATACTATTACAACTATTTTTAAACATTACATCAACGAACCCAAGAGTATCTTTCTGAGTTCTATTGGCTCTAATTTTTCAAGTGCCTTTATGGCATAATCTAATGATTGTTCGCTTTCGGCGTATATTGTGAAAAGCGGGTCTCCCACTGCGATCCTATCCCCTCTTGCTTTATGAAGAAGGACGCCTGCTCCCTTTGCACGCGGTGCGCCTGCAATTCTCGCAATCTTGGCCATTGTATGATTGTCAATATGATAGATCGTTCCTTTTGTCTGCGCTTTTACAGTATAGGTATATTGGCCAACTTGGATATCAGTTATCTTAACATTAGGATTACCGCCTTGTGCTTCTACGATTTCCCTGAACTTCATCAATGCCTTGCCAGAGAGCAGTATCTCTTCGGCGATCTTGTATCCTTCATCCTTGCCTGCTTTTCCTGTCAACTCAAGCAGTTTTCCTGCCATAAGAAGAGATTTATGCCGCAAATCTTCTGGCCCTTCGCCCGAAAGCACCTTCAACACATCGATGCATTCCAACGCAGGCCCTATTCCCTGCCCAACCGGTTCAGCGCCATCTGTTATGAGCGCTTCTATCTTCATATTTATCTGATTTCCGATTCTTAAAAAGTGTCTCGCAAGGTCCTGCCCTTTTTCGTAATAAGGAACCTTGACTCCTCGACCAACAGGGATGTCAACGATTACGTATTCAGCGCCCACGGCCTTCTTTTTTGCCAGTATGCTTGCTAGGAGCATGCCTTCAGGATCAAGGCTTAACGGATGGCGGATTCTGATCAACTTGTCGTCTACAGGAGCCAATTTCATTCCGCCGCCCCAGACCATCGCGCCGTGTGTTTTTAATACGATCTCTCTCAATTCCTCCATGTTAAATGTCACATTGCAAAGAACTTCCATGGTATCTGCAGTACCAGCAGCAGAAGTAATGGCCCGAGAAGATGTCTTCGGTATATACAAACCAGCAGCAGCTATTATTGGTGTTATAATCATCGTCGTCCTATTGCCGGCAACGCCACCGATGCAGTGTTTGTCGACAATCGGTTTTTTGCCAAGATCGAGTTTCTCACCAGAATCGACAGTAGCGTGCGTAAGCGCAACAACCTCGCTATCTGAAAAACCATTTATATACGCGGCGGTTATCCAAGCAGATATCTCTATCTCGCTCAACTCGTTCCTCATGATCTCGTTAACTATCGTCCTTATTTCGTTTTCGTTTAGGGTTTCCTTGTTGAGTTTTTTCTTTATGTAAGCGATGGAATCTGGTTGGTCCATGTGAACGATTTCTACAACATCGCCCTCTTTAAGGTCAAATTCTTTTGCTATGTCTGCGTAAACGCCAACTTCGCCGTGTTTTACTACCTCTTCGCTAAGATCAACAATCGCGACAATCTCGCGGTCGTCTTTCTTTACTATCGTTCGATAACCTTCGTATATGTCGTGTCCGATCGCCTGGCTCTTGTTTAGCACGATGATGTTTTTGCCGGTCAATATCCCGATGTTCTTGACTTTGCAGATATATTTTTTCAATCTCCAAACATCGACCTTTTTTGTTTCCTTCTCAATAAAGACCTTCTGATTGTTATTACCCTCGTTGTTGTTTTTTGCGTTTTTGTTTTTTTCATCTTTTACCATACTCTCACCTTACTAATCTTTCAGAATAATTTTATCCCTAATTTTTCAGTTGCGAGCGCAAAAAATGATTGCGGCGGAATGACTCCCACCTCGGTTATATAGCCGTTTATATATTTGGCTGCGGTGACATCAAAAGCCGGATTCCTTATTTTCAATTTTTTAGGCGGATTTTCCCAAACCTCTTTCTTGTCTCTTTCTTCGATCTTTTCAAGTTCGCCGTAAAATGTTTTTCGGCTGTATTTGAAGAGCTCGGCTGCAGAGTAAAAAGAGACATCATGCATTCTCGCTATGTGCGCCAAAGCAGAGGTACCAACTTTGTTTATCAAGTCCCCCCTACTAGTGACCGAATCCGCTCCAACGAGCACAAGATTGGCTTCTTTCATAAACATATTTGAAGCGCCGTCAACTATGAGCGTAGTGTCTATTCCGGCCGCGCAAAGTTCGGCTGCGGTTATCCTTCCTTGATACCTTGGTCTTGTCTCGCAAACGATAACCTTCATTCCCCGATTTATCTCTTTTGCGCGTTTCAATATGTTTACCACGGTGGAACTATGACAATGCGTCATTACTGTCGCGTCTTTTGGTATTAACCTCGCGCCGAATTCGTAGAGTTTTTTTGCATCAGCGTCCAATCGATCTAAAACTTCCTTTTCTCTTTTTATCAACGCGTTGCGCAGTTCATCGATTGTCTTAACTTCCTTTGCCTTCGTTGTTAAGAACTCGGCAGCATCGTCCAAGAGATTACGCATCATTGGTTCGGTAGGTCGCGAATATGCAAGAGCCTCTTTCAAGGCAATTAATTCGCGGACGAAATAATTCAGATTTTTTGCCTTTGACAGCGTGGCTTGAAGCATAAGCGTTTGGATGGCGGCCTTGGCAACATTTCTCGCTCCTTGGACTTTCAGAGATTTTATGTCTCTTATGTTTTCTTTTATTCGGCGCTCCATGCCTATTATTCAAAAGTTAAAAATAAATAGTTTCGTTTTCTTTACGCGCTCATAAAGCAACAAGCCAAAAATCGTTCGACTCTTGAATTCTTAAACGAACCGCTTTTCTCGCGTCTACGTTCATGAACAGTCCTTTTTTATCCTTCGTATGGAGGTCGAACAGATCATTAATGTGAATGCCTTCGAGCAATAAGAATTTTCTGCCAGTCTTCAATTCCAAGGTAAATACGCGCTCGTTCTTATGAAGTTGCTGTTCTAAATATGCAAGAAGGTTCTCTGGTATTTTTCCTTTCTTGTTCTCAAAATTCCTTCTTTTTTCTTCTTTTCTAAGGAGCAACGCCTGTTTATATTCTTCTTTCACTGAGATTATGCTTTCCGCAAGCTTTGAGAGATCTATGTTGGCTTTTATCTCGTTTAGCTCGGAAACTTTCGCTTCTCTTATCTTTTCTGTTACCTCTTGCAACAGTGTCTTTTTTTCTGGTTTGGCAACAGGTCTGTGTAATTTCTCGCCGCTATTTAATTCATTTAAAAGATCAGAAAGTTTTTCAAAAATCTTGTGCATTTTCTCTCTTCGAGCGCGGTACTCAGAGGTGCATTCTAAAGCTTGGAATTCTTCGATCAACTCGCCGATCTTCTTATATTTTTCTTGGTCTTTTGTATCGAGTAGATGGTGGTTTAAATAAAATGCGATGTAGCCTTTCAAGATAATCCTGCATAGATTCATTGTGTCGTTTACCATTTTATATGGGTCCTCGTTTTTAAGATCGACAGCTAATTCGTACCAACTTTTTTTAAGAGTATAAACAAAATCGTAATTCCCTGATTTTGCCAATTCTCTTGCAAGAAATTTGACGTCTTCTTTCTTACTCAACATAAAACGCTTGATCTCGTTTTTTTGAAATCTTATAAGAAGATTCACCGAATCTATTGCATCTTTCGACGGCGTAGTATCTTTATACTTAATATTATTAAAATCCATTATAGCCTTCAAACCCTCTGCTTCCACGTGCATCCTTTTTAGTTCTAAAATTATATCACCAGAGGTAGGGAAACTGTTTTGTTTTTTATTATTCCCAAAGTCTAGTTTGGTCGCCATGTAGATATATAGAACATAACACTTTTTAATACTTACTATAACACAGAAAAGCCCCTGGAGGGAATTGAACCCTCGACCTATCGCTTACGAGGCGATCGCTCTACCACTGAGCTACAGAGGCAAACGCCGAGGGCAGGATTTGAACCTGCAATCCCAAAGGGATCGGTTTTCCGTCGTTCTGTTTCAAGACCGACGCACTACCTGGTTATGCGACCTCGGCATGAGTGAAACGAATGACGAGGGCTGAGACAGCCAATGCATGTCTCAACAACCTCGGCATGAGTGAAACGAATGACGAGGGCTTTGAACGAATCGTCGTTCAAAACATCGGAGCATACGAAAGTATGCTACGAGCTGTGATCGAAACGTCGATCACACAAACCTCGGCGAACGAAGTAATGCAGGGGGCAGGGTTCGAACCTGCGAAGGCACTTAGCCCATAAATTATCGTTATAAAATAACGATAATCAATGTTAAGCCATGGGGTCCTAAACCCCACGCGTTTGACCACTTCGCTACCCCTGCATGAGCAACGCGAATGCTGGGGGCATTGAACGGATCGCCGTTCAATTCAACCCCTGCGGAATACTGTTATCACAGGTGAATAACAGTTTGACAGTAGCGAGCTGTGAACGAATAACGTTCATTATCACCGCTACAGATTAACAACTAAAAAGTTGTCCGTTTAATTTTTAATCCTTCTTTTCCAAAATGGAATTGGTGGGTGCATGTTAAAAGATACAGACCCTGAGATATACGGATTGATAAAAAAGGAAGAAGAATACCAAAAAAACACATTGCGAATGATCGCTTCTGAAAATTACGCAAGCAAGGCAGTTATGGAAGCAACTGGTTCTGTTTTGACAAACAAGTACGCTGAGGGCTACCCTGGAAAGAGATATTACGCTGGTAATAAATACGTCGACCAGATCGAGTCGATAGCGATAGAAAGAGCAAAAAAGTTATTCGGTGCAGCACACGCAAACGTACAACCACATTCAGGTGCATCAGCAAATATAGCAGCATTTTTCGCATTCTTGAATCCTGGCGACAAGTTTATGGGTTTGGAATTGCCGCAGGGAGGGCATCTGACGCACGGTTCGCCGGTTAATTTCTCTGGAAAATGGTTCAAGGCAGTTGCATACGGAGTGGACAAGGAAACAGAAGCACTCGACTACGACGCGATAAGAAAACGAGCATTGGAAGAAAAACCGAAGTTGATAATATGCGGTTATACTGCTTATCCGTTAATGATAAATTTCAAGGAATTCCGTTCAATTTGCGACGAGGTAGGCGCGATAATGATGGCGGACATAAGTCACTTCGCGGGTTTGGTGGCTGGCGGAGTTTATAACTCTCCTGTTCCGTATGCAGACGTTATTACCTCGACAACCCACAAAACATTGAGGGGACCACGAGGCGCAATGATAATGGGAAAGAACGAAGAGATAGGCACAAAAATAGACAAAGCGGTTTTCCCAGGAATGCAAGGCGGGCCATTAGAACACGTCATAGCGGCAAAGGCGGTTTGTTACCACGAGGCGATGCAACCTTCGTTTAAACAATACGCAGCGCAGATAGTCAAGAACGCAAAAGCGCTTGCTGAAGAGTTGCAGGCACACGGCATGCGCTTAGTAGCAGGAAAAACTGAAACACATCTCATACTAGTAGATCTAACGAAGAAGGGAATAACTGGAAAAGACGCGCAGATAGCGTTGGAAGAAGCAGGCATAATATGCAATAAGAACACTATTCCGTTCGATACAAAAAGTCCTTTCGTAACGAGTGGTTTGAGATTTGGAACACCAGCGCTTACCACGAGGGGAATGAAAGAAAGCGAGATGAAAGAAATCGCGAGAATGATAGCAAAAGTTATTGAAAATCCGAATGACAACGAGATCAAATTAAGGGTAAGAGGGGAAGTGGAAGAACTCTGCAAACAATTCCCGATCTACGAATAAAGAGGGACTGCGAATGGACAATCTTCTCTTGTTCGCTCAGAGTTTTTTCTATCTATTTATTATTATGGATCCTTTGGCGAGTATACCGGTATTTCTATCTCTTACGAAAAACAACGAACAAAACGAGATGAAAAAGATTGCGACCAACGCGGTCATAATCGCTGGTATTATTGCGTTTGCTTTTCTTCTCATCGGGCCGACATTATTGGATTTGACAAGAGTAACCCTCACAGATCTAAAAATCGTCGGTGGAATAATACTGGTATTGCTCGGTCTGGAATCTGTTCTTGGATTTGATTTTTCAACAAAAGACAGAACTGAAGCTGCAGCGATACTCATCGCAACGCCTTTGTTAACCGGGCCGGGTTTACTCACTGCAATTACTCTATCAGCGCAAGAATACGGCTTCTCTATTGTCGCGTTAGCCCTTGGTCTTGTTTTGTTGGTATCATGGCTTATCCTGTATAACGCCGTGCTTCTAAAAAGGATTTGCGGGATGACAGTGATAAACATAACATCAAAGGTCTTCGGAATATTAATCATGGCGGTAGGCGTATCTTACCTAAGAACAAGCCTTGGTTTTTGAGAAAAACCAAGAAAACCCAGGACCACTCGAACTTATATGCTTATAAATTCTATTGTACAATATGTATAATGGTGTTAGAGTTGGGAAAGGAAATAAAATTTAACCTCAGAGATAAGACTATAGGCGAGATAATAGATTCAGAAAAGAAGTTAGGAAAAGACATAATCAACGCAACGTTAGGAGTAGAAGGGTTAATAAAAAATAAAGGTAATCTTGTAGAAAAGCAGATCGTACTCTCCTGGATAGAAAAGTTCAAGGCAACAAGATTTGCCAATCTTCTAGTTTCTGCTTATGTAAATGAAGACGATGTACACACAAAAAACATGATAGAACGAACTCTCTCAAAATGGCTCGCAAACGGCGATATAAGAAGATTGCCGAAAAAACTCATAGATGGAATAAACAGGAGAAACAAAAAAAAGAAAGAGTATATAAAGTTGTTAGTATCCTTAGCGCCTTCCTCTCCATCAGCATTTGCGACAGCGCTTTTTGAAATAGCAACAAAGAAGAATATCGAAAAAGAATATCTGGCTTATCTTTATGATAATCTAAAGAAAATCATCGAAACGAAAAAAGACGAAGAAATTGTCATAAGAGAAAACATAAACAGCTGTCTCCACTCTATTAAAGACGAACTTATAATCGCGAAACTAAATTTAGAGGACGAAACAGATTATACAGATAATAACTCATCGAAAATAGAACGATCACAACTTGCTTATATAAAAGCTATGATATTCAGCGATCTTTTGCGATTTGTTGAACTAAAAGAAAAAGATAAGACCCTATTCTTCTTTTTGACAGATACGCTATTGGAAATGGGCTATTTAAAGCCTGCAGTCACTGCAATTTTAAACGTAAGACTGGAAGATAACGAAAAGATTGGATATATCCATAGAGTATATGTATATTTAGATGATTTAAAGAAGACGGATGTTGTATCTCGTGACTTTATAACAGAATTAGAACAAATGATCAACTCTTTCCTAAAAGAACAAAATGTCGTTCTTTTTATACCAAAAAATTTCAGAAGGGATACGAATGGGCTTTTTTAAAAATATGACGGTAAAGGAAATAATAGACCTAAAAAATGAGTTAAAAACAAATAAACAAAAACTAAAGAAAATAAAACCTAAACTCGTAAATATTCTGACAGATAAAAAGAGTAATTTTGTTGAAAAGAGAGTGGCGCTTGATTTGATAGAAGAGTTTAACGTACTATCAGCTAGCGGTGCTTTGTTCGAATGTTTCATAAATAAAGAGGAAGATGTTAATCTAAGGCTTAATTCTTACAGAATATTCTCAAAATGGCTGGCAGAGGAAAAAATAAAAAAACCACCGCGTTTATTGATAAACTGTCTTTTTATAGACCCAAACCACTACACCAAGGTTTTCACAGCACTTTATCTTTCTGCTCCAAATCAATTCGCGAAAGAAGTGATAAAACTTGCGGACGATGATAGAATAAAAAGAGAAGCTCGCTTGGCGTTATTATCTGTAATCGAAAGATATGTTGAAAAAAACATAGTTACGGTTTCGAAAAGGCAAATCACAAAGAAAGTACACGAGATGATACGCGACCTATTGCGTAGGTTAGCCAAAATTAGAAACAACAAAGAGGAACTTTTTGCAAATCCTGCTGCCCAAACATTGTTGAGAATAGATGAGGTAAAAGAAGAAGAAGAGGAGTTTCTTGAAAAAGGACGCATACTGAGTAAGATGTTATCGCTCTCGGAATTGGAAGAAAAGGAAAAAGAGATCCTTCTCCAATTTATAGACCAAGTAGAGGATAACGGTTATCAAGAATTGGCAACCAGATTGTTGTTAATGTCTGATTTGCAAGAAGGATCAGCCATTGAATTGGCACTGTCTTTGTTCTGGTATTTTAAATCTAAGAAAACGCAAATCGAAGAAAACCTTGCTGATATTTACGATCAAGAAAAAAAACAGAAGGTACTCAAGATGATAATCTCGCTTGGAAAATACTTGCATAGAAACAAGATTATACCTTTCGAACCTAGAAGCGAATCTAATCTTAGCGGGCAGCAATTTTAGACGCAAAGTCTCTATATGCTTTTTCATTTTCTTTTTGAGCCTCTTCCACCTCTTTTTCATTTTTATTTAGATCCTTTTCCAAGTTATGCACCGCGTGTTCGACTTTATAAAAAGTTTTTCCACTTTTCAGACCAAACTTTACACCTTTATAAAATTTATCAGCGTGTGGCAACTCCCCAATTTTCCTAATTGTGTTAAACACTTTACCAGCACCAGTAACTTTAGGCGCAACCTCCGCTAAACCTTTACTAACTACTGAAGTTGCAGCACTGGTCGCTTCCATGGTAGCGATCGTAAGGACAACGTCGGTTACAAACGCTTTAATGACACCTGTCGCGCCATCGACATTAGCCTTACTAAGATTAAGTTCATACATCGCCAGCCCTAGTTTTTTGCCTAATCCTTCTAAAGACTTTATGTTAATTTTTAAATGAGCCAAAGCGTTGTCCAGTTTCGCTGCATTATCTTCCATGATAGCATCTGCTATTTGAGCAAAATCCTTTCCGATATTTATATAACAATTTTGCACATCTTTTAGAGCATTGTTATAGTTTTGAATTGCTTTTTGTTTAGCGTTTATAATGTCATTAGGCGCATTCCAAGCATCTTTGAGATTTATCTTCTCATTACCACCAAACATATTACTGAAAAACGTCACTGGAGCGCCAAGAATCACAAGGCTTTTACCACCAACTTGTAAAACCACATTTTCAAATTTACTGTCTTTCATTTCTTTAGAAGCCATCCCCATAGCTGCCAAGTATTGGTATTGTGAACCCATTTCAATCAGCCTGTCTATAGTGGGGCCATATTTCTGATAGATAGCTTGCGCTTTTTCTTGAGTTGTTAGTTCTGGATGGGACATTTTACCTTCTGCAACCTCGCGTATTGCGATTAATTGTTGCGTAGCATTTTCAATTTCCTTAAAGACAGGCATACTCTCACCTTAATAAACTCTTTACCTCAGCCGGCAGAGACTGCTCGTTCTTCAATCTTTCTTTGTTTTTCTCGTCTAATAACCCTAACATCTCTACGATTATCTTTTTTGTTGCTAAACCGATGCTTTCATTTTTTAGATATTCCAAACCGTGTTGGTACATTTTTTCTTTTTCTTCGTTAAAGTTCTCTCTCTTTTTTAATAGATGACAAAGCACGTATGCTATAGTAACAGAAAACGGATACTTATCTTTTGAGAAATCGACAGAAAAATCAATCGAAGACCCAAGCAAACGTAACATGGCCCTAAATCCATCATAACCGAAATATGCAAAACCTTCTGCCAATGTTCGCATCTCAGTTACAAATGCAGGTTTCTCCTTCAGCAACTTGTCAAAATTATTATCTTTTGGAAATTTTAAACTAAAATTTGCTCCCGTGTAGGAATATATCTCGGCTAATGCTTTTTCCTTATATTTCTCGCAGAATTTTTTCATAACCTCTTTTTTGTCTGCGAGGGCAGCATCTCCATTGATAAACTTGAAAACGTTTTTTGAAACAGTTTTGAAATCGCTGTTTTTGTCATCCATGCTCTTAAGTATGTCTTCTTTTTTTAATTTTTTAAATAAAGGAAATGCTGTTACCGTTCCTACTATATCCGAAGCTCCTTTCGTTGCCAATGCCATAAATTATTTGTGATTGTAAGCGCTTAAAAATCTACCGATAACGTCATAAATTTTTCGTTCGAATAAACTAACGACCAGTAAATGACCCCGGAAAAAGAAAAGGAGCTTGTGCAAGCTGTTCAGCTCCTCCAAAAAGAAAATAATTTCCTTAAGGAACAGCTAAGGAAGGCACAAGAAATAATCAAAAATCTGCAGAAGGAAAATAAGTATCTGCATAGCCAGCTTAGAAAATTCCTCAATGAAAATACACCTTCCAGTGCATTGCCTCCTTATCTCAAAGATGAGTTAAAAGAGATGACAACAGAAGAACATAAAGAGCATGAGGAAGGAAACACAAAATCAGCAAAAATTAACCCAAGAAATAAGAGAAGGGAGTATACCAGAAAAGAACTGCACACACTGGAAAAATGTCCCTACTGCAATTCACCTCTTAGAGAAAGAAAAAAGAGAATAAAGCGCGTAGTCATACATCTTAAACTCCCAGAGGTTGAGAATGTTCTTCATGAAAGCAAAACTTATTACTGTGAAAAATGCAAGAAAGAAATATCTACTCATGTTCCAGATACATTACCAAAGTCAAAATTTGATTTGAATATCTCACTTTTGATTATCTTATTATATGCGATAGGCACAACACAGAGAAAAATAAAGGAATTTCTTGGTTGGTTTGGAGTTTCCATGTCTGATGCCTCTGTAAATAATGTGATCCACAGAATGCAGAAATATCTAGGGGATAAGAAATACAAAGAGCTTGAAGAAGAACTTAAAAAGTCAGTTTCATCAGGAGCAGACGAAACTAGCCATAGATATAAAGGAAGAACTTTCTGGATTTGGGCAGTTGCAAATGCAAAATCAGTATTTTACAGAATAGAAAAAGACAGGCGACATTGTAAGGCTAAGAAACTGCCTACTGGTAAAATCATAATATGCGATGGTTATAGAGCTTATGATGGCACAAAGAAAAAACTCCAGAGATGCTGGGCTCACCTGCTAAGAAAAGCAAGAAACCCAGAATATCCTTTCCATTCAGAAGAAGAAATAATACAGTATAAGGAATTCGTAGAGGGTTTATCTAATATTTACAAGAAAGCTAAGAACACTACTGAAAGAAGCATCCACATAAAAGATGAGTTTAATAGAAGACTAAAAGAATTTCTTATGAAACCCAGAAAAGAGGAAAAGAATCTGATAACATTAATGAATTACATTCTTGAATACGAAGGAGAATGGTTTACTTTTCTTGAAAGAAAAGGAGTAGAACCTACTAATAACAGGTGTGAAAGAGCATTAAGACCAATGGTTGTGAGGAGAAAGGTAAGCCAGCATAACTGGAGTATCGATGGCTTACATGGACTTGAAGTCATTCAGTCATTATATGAGACATGCAAGCTAAGAAATGCAGATTTCATGAGTCTGATCAAGAACGAGGTAGAAGCAAATATTCACGGGAGCGGAAAATCTTAAGCGCTTACCACGTTAACCATGGAATTTTTAAACTTTCACTTTTAAAACTAAATTAGGTGGATTTATGAGAAGTCAATGGTATGTTTTGTTAGGTGCGCTTCTCATAGCCTTCTTGCTTTTTGGTTGTGTTGTGAATGTCCAAGAGCAGCCGTCAAATCAGCCGGCCAGTCAATCAAAAAACGAGGGCAGTGGAGCGCAAGATGGACTTAAGGGAAAGACCTATGTCATAACATATGTCGATGAAAAAACAGGCGAAACAATAAAGGTTTTGGCAAGTACTGAAGACGGTAAAACATATACTGTCAAATCCGAAGGTGGAAGCGTTAATACTATTCCGTCATCTTCTCTGAAAAAAGTAGAAGAGTTTTCGGAAACCAGTATGCGTTGTTGTCCATGTCCGATAGAGCAGCGCTGTGTTGAGCCAGAACCTGAAGTACTATACCTATGCAGCAATCAAAAAGTGGTCTCAAACATTGCAGACTGTGGAGTATCATGCGATCAAAAAGCTGAAAAGCTTGTCTATGTGTGCGGAGACGGCAAAGAAGTTACTGATCCCTCTTTATGCGGTGGGATAAGCGGCGTAGAATTTGTTTGCGCAGATGGTACGATTGTCAACAGTGCAATACAATGCGGATGTGCGAATGCAACATACACTGCAGCGTGTACTCCTTCAGTTAAGGAGACAAAATACAAATGTTTGGATGGTACCATAACGACTGAAAAAGAACTGTGCGGTTATGGTATTGTGAAGAAATATTTTGTATGTACTGACGGAAGAAAGGTCTCGCAAGAATCAGATTGTTCTGCTGTATGCCAACCAACTCTTGCTACGGCAACAGCAGCTCCACAAAACGAAGTAAAAACAGTTTATAAATGCTGGAACGGCCTTATCGTGAACAGCAAAGGGGAATGCCCATCCTATTGTAATCAGGGCTGTGCATGTCCTGACTATTATAAACCAGTTTGCGGAAGCGATGGCAAGAGTTATCCAAATGAATGTTATGCAAAGTGTGCAGGTGTAGTAAAATACACAGATGGTGAATGCCAAGAGTATAAATGCATACAGGAAGGACAAGAATGCAAACCAGAGAAAGCGGTTATTACACACGCACCGCAGGAAGTTTGCTGTCCTGGTTTAGTATGCGCGCAAGACAAGACCAAGTTGTCAGCTGTTGTTTATACTTGCCAACAGCCTCAACAACAAAAAGAAGAACCTCAACCGACTTGTGCGCTTGAAGGACAGACGTGCACTGTTTATAAAACTGCAACGGGTGCCCAAACTTCGACCTGCTGCAACGGTTTAATGTGCAGTAGTAACGGCGTTTGCGTAAACCTGACCAAGCAGTGGTGCAAAGACAGCGACAACGGAAAGGATCAATATACATTTGGCCAAACAGTATACGGTACTGGAGATAAAATAGTGGAGATGGAGTACGACAAATGCTACGAAGAGACGAATGTTGTCGAGTATTACTGCCTTGATGCCGTGCTTAAATCTACGACAATTCCATGCAAATCAGGTGAGATATGCAAGGACGGCGTTTGCGTTAAAAAAGGCAAAGAATGTGTTTACGAGTATTGCGCTAACGGCGTTTTCTATACGAGTTGCTCCTATAACGAAAACAGTGGCGAATGCGAATGCTCAACAAAAGTCAAATGTGACTCTGGCGTGTGTAATAAAGAAGGGACAGCGTGCGGCTCTGTTGAACAGACCTGCCCATACGAGTACTGCAAAGATGGCGTTTTCTATACTGGTTGCAACTTAAACAGCAACACGGGCCAATGTGAGTGCACTACACTAGTTCAATGTACCTCTGGAAGATGCGATAGCGAAGGAAAATACTGCGCTAGCGTTGGTGGTGCTGCAGCACCATCTAGTTAATTTTTTTTAATTTTTTGTTCTTTATTCTTTTTTTGTTATTAGATCGTTTATTATCTGCTCCAAATAAGCGTTTGCCTGCTCTTCGTCTTCTATCAATCTCTCAAAAAATTCAGCGGTTTTTATTATTCTTAATTTTCCTTCCAACTTTCTTTGGAGTTCCAATCTGCCAAATTCTCTAACAGAGATGTTGCTGCCTCTCAGTTTCTTTATCTCTTCTATCTTCTCGTTTATCTCCGCGACGTTCAATTCATTCGATACAAAAATAAGATCGTCAAGACTTTTTATCTTTATGTCGCTTGCTTTTAATCCCTCCCTCAGCGTTCCGCAGATCTTTATTGCTATGATCGCATCAGGATTTGCCGCTCTTAATTCTTTCATTTTTTTCTCTACGGCCTCGACGACTTCTACATCGCCTCCCTTGTCAAAGACGATTTCTTCGTATATGAATTTTCTTGTGGACGATTCGCAAAACTCAGCCTTTTTTGTTTTCGTGTCGTATATGACATACCCTTTTGGTTCTGTCTCTTCTTTTTTTAGTTGCGTTATCACCGTGCTGCCTGGCACTATCAGTTTTCCGCCGAGTTTTTCATATCTCTTGTGTATGTGGCCGTTTATTATCAAGTCGAACGGAAGATTTTTCAGAAATTCGAGCGTTAAGCCGTTTTGGTTCACGATTTCAGTTATGTTCTGATGGATGACCAAGATATTTGTCGCATCCGGAATCGGTTTGTTTTTTTCTAAGATCATTTTTATCGTTTCCTCTGCTTGTTCCTCTGGTACGCTGCCGACGCAAAGAATCGCCACCTTTTCACCATCTTTTTCTATTATTTTTTGTTTCTCGTCCAAATATTCCAATGCCTCAGCGCTTGCGAGAACATCCAGTGGATTGTCAAAACCCTTTGTCCTTCTCTCGTGGTTTCCGTGTATCGCGATTTTCTGTATTTTTATGCTCTTGAATATTTCGACCGCTTTTCTTATGGTCTCGAGTTTTGGTATTCGTGAATCGAATATGTCGCCCGCTATGATTATGAAATCGACTTTTTTTTCTAATTCCTTAAGCATCTTATCTGCCTGAACGTAAGAATCCTCCTCAAAACGAGCGTATCCAAGATGCAGATCAGAAATTACCCCTATTTTCATGAACAAAATTGAAGAAAACATATTTAAAAAGAGTTTGGTTAGTTTAATCTTTATGCCTGGCGAGATAATAATTTATTCAATATTAATAACGATTCTTCTGATCGTTGCTTACTTCTTGACCAGGAATGTTTGATTTTTGGGCCCGTAGCTCAGCCCGGCTAGAGCGTTCGTGCTTTAAGCGACGAAACTGATAATCGGGCATTTGAAATCGAAAGGTCTGGAGTTCAAATCTCCACGGGCCCATTTTAGGTTTTCTTACTGTCTTATAACTTTCTCCGGTTTGGCTCTGTTATTCCTACTGTTTTCTAGGAGCCGTCTCGCCGGTTTTCGTCTGTTCCGGCAGGGGTTTTAGGTTTTCTTACTGTCTTATAACTCTCTCCGGTATGGCTCTGTTATTCCTACTGTTTTCTAGGAGCCGTCTCTACTGTTTTCATCTGTTCCGGCAGGGGTTTTTAGGTTTTCTTACTGTCTTATAACTTTCTCCGGTTTGGCTCTGTTATTCCTACTATCTTCTTACTGTTTTCTAAAATATTAGTTATTAGTATGATGAAGGGGGTTAAGGAGGAGCACAAGAACCTAGGGGGAAACCCAGTAGAAAAACAGTAGAGT
>Ga0078972_1002683_pt1 | contig 57448 bp, 51 predicted proteins | sample YelNatPaOPGAMG01_FD_67568 | JGI IMG/M metagenome (GOLD analysis project Ga0078972, IMG submission 67568) | Hot spring thermophilic microbial communities from Obsidian Pool, Yellowstone National Park, USA - OP-RAMG-01 (SPADES assembly) (version 2) | ecosystem: Environmental > Aquatic > Thermal...
TCCGGCTGGCCGGCGATCCGGCCGCGCTCGAGGCGATGGAGGCGTCGGCGCGCGCGCTCGGGCACCGTGACGCCGCCGCGCGCATAGCGGCGCTCGTCGACGACGCCGCTGCCGGGCGAGCGATCGCGGCCGGGCGTGTCGCAGAGCCGGCCCCGGAGCCGCGCGGACAAAAGGAGCAGGCGTGACCGGTCTCGACCTCGAAGAGCGGCACCACGTGCACGTCGTCGGCATCGGAGGCGCAGGGATGAGCGCGATCGCCGCGGTCCTGCTCGCGATGGGCGACGAGGTGAGCGGGAGCGACCTCAAGCACGGGGCGGCACTCGATCGGCTCACCACCCTCGGGGCGCAGGTGCACGTCGGGCACGCTCCGGCCAACGTCGCGGGGGCGGACGCGGTGGTCCTGTCGAGCGCGATCCCCGTCGACAATCCCGAGCTGGCGGAGGCTCGCCGACTCGGCGTGCCGGTGCTCAGCCGAGCCGAGATGCTCGCCGCGATCGCCGCACGGCGACGCTGCGTCGCGGTGTCGGGCACGCACGGCAAGACGACGACGAGCTCGATGCTTGCCCTCGTGCTCGTCGCGGCCGGGCTCCGCCCGTCGTTCCTGATCGGGGGGGACGTCAACCAGATCGGGACGAACGCGGTGTGGGACGGCGGCGAGTGGCTCGTCGTCGAGGCCGACGAGAGCGACGGGACGTTCCTCGAGCTACGACCCGAGGTGGCCATCGTGACGAGCGTCGAGCCGGACCACCTCGACCACTACGGCACGATCGACGCGCTGCATCGGGCGTTCCGCCAGTTCCTCGCCGACGCCGGGGACCTGGCGATCGTCTGCGCCGACGACCCCGTGGCCCGGTCGCTCGCGCCTGCAGGTTCGCTTTGCTACGGCTTCTCGTCGTTGGCCGACCTGCAGATTGTCGACTTCCGCGGGGGCCGGAGCGACATCGAGTTCGCGCTGACGCTGCACGGAGAGCGTGTCGGCGAGCTCCACCTCCCGGTCCCGGGGGCCCACAACGCGCTGAACGCCTCGGCGGCGCTCGCGGCGGCTCGCCACCTCGGTGTCGACGTCGCGACCGCGTCGGGCGCGTTCGCTCGCTTCGCCGGCGTCGCGCGCCGTTTCGAGTTCCGGGGCGAGGCCGGCGGCGTGAGCTTCGTCGACGACTACGCCCACCTGCCCGGCGAAGTCGCGGCGACGCTCGCGGCGGCGCGCCGTGGCGGCTGGCGCCGCGTGGTCTGCGTGTTCCAGCCCCACCGCTACTCACGCCTCGCCGCGCTCGCGAGGGACTTCGCCGACGCGTTCGTCGAGGCCGACGTCCTCGTCGTCGCCGGCGTCTACCCGGCCGGCGAGGCACCGAGACCGGGAGTCTCCGCGAAGCTCGTCTTGGACGCCGTCCTCGACGCGCACCCCGAGACTCGTGCGGCGTACCTGCCCGAGAGGTCGGAGCTGCTCGGCTACCTGCGCGACCTGCTCGAGCCGGGCGACTGCTGCCTCACCCTCGGGGCCGGGGACATCACGACGCTCGCGGACGACCTCATCGCGGAGCTCTCGTGACGCGCCCGGCTGTTCACCTGGCCGCCCGCTCGGCAGGCCAGGCGCGTGTCCCGGTGGCGCCCCGGTGAGTCGGCCGGCTCCTGCACGCGCCGACGCCCTCGCCCATGCCGCGCACGTGCTCGGCTCCCTCGCTCGGCGCGACGAGCCGCTCGGTGCCCGCACGACCTACAGGGTCGGCGGGTCGGCGGCACTGCTCGTCGAGCTGGCCGGGGAGGCGGAGCTCGAGGTGGTGGCGCGCGCGGTCGCCGAGAGCGGCGTCGAAGTGCTCATCGTCGGCAACGGGTCGAACTTGCTCGTCGCGGACGGCGGTTTCCCGGGTCTTGCGGTCGTGCTCGGCGGAAGCTTCGCGACCTTGCGGCTCGATCGAGCCGGCTCACGGGCCGTTGCAGGCGGCGCGTGCTCCTACCCGGTGCTCGCGCGCCGGACGACAGCTGCCGGGCTGTCGGGGCTCGAATGGGCGGTCGGGATCCCCGGGACGGTCGGCGGCGCGGTGCGCATGAACGCCGGCGGTCACGGCGCGTCGACGCACGAGAGGCTTACCTCGGCCCGGGTCGTCGATCTCGTGACGGGCCGGGACCGGGTCGCCGCGGTCGCCGACCTCGCCTTCGGCTACAGGCGCTCGAGCATCGGTGCCGGCGAGATCGTCCTTGAGGCGACGTTCCAGTGCGAGCCAGGAGACCCAGCGCGCGGCTCGGCAGAGCTCGCGTCGATCGTCGCGTGGCGGCGTGCGAACCAGCCCGGCGGGCACAACGCGGGGTCGGTGTTCACGAACCCGCCCGGGGACTCTGCCGGCCGTCTCGTCGAGGCCTGCGGCCTGAAGGGCCGGCGGGTCGGATCGGCCGCGGTCTCGTCCCGCCACGCGAACTTCATCCAGGCCGACACCGGGGGCTCGGCTGACGACGTCCTCGCGCTTGTCGACCTCGTGCGGGCCGAGGTCGAGCGCCGCACCGGGATCCGGCTCGAGACCGAGCTGCGTGTCGTCGGAGCGAGCTGGTGACGGTAACGACCGGCCGCAAGCCGGCCGGTGCGCAAGCCGGCGAGGTCCCGCCGATGCGTGGCGACCCGAGACTGCGTGCCCGCAGGGCCGAGGTGCAGCGGCGTGCGGGGCGCCGCCGGCTCCACCGGCTCGTCGCGGTCGTCGGCACCGCGCTCGTCGTGACGCTCGCTCTCGTTGCCCTCCACTCGCCGTTGCTCGCTGCCCGGGACGTGACGGTCACCGGGGCGAGCCGGACGGGCCGCGAGGCCGTCCTGCTCGCGACCGGGCTCGACCGCCATCCCCCTCTCGTCGACGTGAGCGCCCGAGCTGACGAGGCTGCCCTGCGTCGCCTGCCGTGGATCGCGCGGGCGGTCGTCACGCGCAGTTGGCCCTCGAGCGTGCACGTCGTCGTGACGGAGCGCTCGCCAGTTGCAGAGATCCCCGTCTCGTCGGGCATCTACGCCCTCGTCGACCCGACTGGCCGGGTCCTCGAGGACACGGCCGTGCGTGTCGGCGCCCTCGCTCTCGTCACCGGGATCACTGCGGTCCCGCGACCGGGCGGATGGCTGCCGCGACAAGACGACGGGCTCGTCGAGGTCGCGGGTGCCCTGCCCGAGGCGCTCGTGTCACGTGTCGCCCGTGTCGTCGGTGTTGCCGGTGGCCAGGTGGAGCTCCATCTCGCGTCCGGCCAGAGGGTCGATCTCGGGCCGCCGACGTCGCTCGGCGCGAAGATGACAGCCCTGACAACTGTGCTCGATCGGGTCGCGCTGGGCGGGATTGTAACAATCGATCTGCGGGTTCCTGCCGACCCGGTCTTGACCTCGTGAGCCGCTCGCCCTATGGTCTGGGCGTTCCGGTCGCTGAGGTGCTCCAGCCGCCTGCTCTGGAGCTCGGGAGCTAGCGCCGTGCGGTGGCGTGCATCCAGTAGGGGCGGTCGCGTCCGGTACTGTGTGCGCTGTTGGACACGCCAGTCCGGGCGACAGCGCCGTCTGCCGGCGGCGGCGGGCCTGGTGCCCACCAAGCTCGATGCAGAGAGGCGGGTCTGAGATGAGCGGCGCGTCGCAGAGCTTCATAGCGGTGATCAAGGTCGTCGGCGTCGGCGGTGCTGGCGTCAACGCGGTCAACCGCATGATCGACGCAGGTCTACGCGGGGTCGAGTTCGTCGCCGTCAACACGGACGCGCAGGCTCTTTTGATGAGCGAGGCGGACATCAAGCTCGACATCGGGCGCCAGCTGACCCGGGGACTCGGGGCAGGTAGCGACCCCGAGGTCGGCCGTGCCGCGGCCGAAGAGCACCTCGAGGAGATCGAGGAGGTCCTGAAAGGGGCCGACATGGTCTTCATCACGGCCGGCAAGGGCGGCGGGACCGGGACGGGCGGTGCTCCGGTCATCGCGGAGATCGCGAAGCGGCTCGGCGCGTTGACGATCGGGGTGGTGACGCGGCCGTTCGCCTTCGAGGGCCGGCGCCGGTCCGTCCAGGCAGAGCAGGGAATCCAGCGCCTGAAGGAGGCTGTCGACACCCTCATCATCATCCCGAACGAGCGTCTGCTCTCCCTCGCCGACGCGAAGACGACGATGGTGGACGCGTTCAAGATGGCGGACGAGGTGCTTCTCCAGGGCGTCCAGGGGATCACGGACCTGATCAACGTGCCCGGTCTGATCAACACGGACTTCGCCGACGTGAAGATGGTGATGAGCAATGCCGGCACGGCGATCATGGGCATCGGCACGGCATCGGGCGACGACCGCGGCGTCAACGCTGCGAAGCACGCGATCACGAGCCCGCTGCTCGAGGCGTCGATCGAAGGGGCGCGGGGGATCCTCTTGAACATCGCAGGCGGTCCCAACCTCGGGCTGTTCGAGGTGAACGAGGCTGCCGAGACGATCCATGCGGTCGCGCACCCCGATGCGAACATCATCTTCGGCAGCGTCATCGACGAAGCACTCGGCGACTCGGTGCGCGTGACGGTGATCGCCGCCGGCTTCGACCGGCTGGAGGAGAGGCCGTCCGGCGCGCCCGGGCGAGCCCGATCGCCGGAGCCGGCGGGCGACGTGCCGATCGCGAATGTCCCGGCGCCCCGGGCTCCCGCCACAGGCGCAGTCGACGTGTTCGCGGTCGGTGACGACGACCTCGATCTCGGTGACGACGACTTCGACGTCCCCTCCTTCCTCAAGTAGCGGCGCGCCGGGCACGCCGCTGCCCGGAACCGACGCGCGGGTCCTCGTCACCTCCCGGCTCGCCGGCGACGCGAGCCCGTGGCGAGTGGCCGGAGGAAGCGAGACGGGTCCCCGTGTCGAGCATCGGTCGCTCGTCGACCGGCCGTGGACCTTCGTCCGGCAGGTGCACGGTTACGAGGTCGTCACCGTCGAGGACGCGACCGGTCCGCTCGCTGTCGAGGCGGACGCGATCGTGACGCGTTCGGACCGGGCCTGCCTCGCCGTGCTCGGCGCCGACTGCCCGCTCGTCGGCCTCGCAAGCCCTGACGGCGTCGTCGGCGTCGCGCACGCTGGTTGGCGTGGGCTCGTCGCCGGCGTGCTGCAGCGCAGCGTGGAGGCGATGCGGTCGCTCGGTGCGACCGACGTCGTCGCCGTCGTCGGTCCGTGCGCTCATGCGTCGTGCTACGAGTTCGGCGAGGAGGACCTCGAGCGCGTCGAGCAGCGCCTCGGCGGGAGCGTGCGCGGCGTGACCTCCGGCGGCTCTGTCGCGCTCGACCTCGTCCAGGGTGTGCGGTTGGCCCTCGGCGAGCAGGGCGTCGCCGCCGTCGACGACGTGGGGGGTTGCACCGTGTGCGACGGGCGGTGGTTCTCCCACCGTGGTCGGGGCGACGTCGGTCGCCACGCGCTCGCCGTGTGGCTCGAGCCGGCAGCCCGAGGATCATGAGAGCGCGGCTCGCCGCGACCGGAGAGCCGTCCTCGCCGGTCCCGACCGTCGAGGAGCTGCGCAGCAGGCTCGCGGTCGTCCAGGCACGCATCCTCGCGGCCGGTGGCGATCTCGAGCGCGTCCGGATCGTCGTCGTGACGAAGGGCTTCGACCTGCGTGTGGCCGAGGTGGTCCGCGCCGCGGGCATGAGCGACCTTGGTGAGAACTACGCGGACGAGCTCGTCGACAAGGCGGCCGCGCTCGGTGGCGCGTGGCACTTCCTCGGGGCCGTGCAGCGCAACAAGGTCCGCCGGCTCGCGCCGTTCGTCGCGCTCTGGCAGGGCGTGGACCGGGCCGAGGAAGGTGTGGCCATCGCCCGTGCCGCACCGGGGGCGCGGGTGCTCGTCGAGGTCGACACGACGGCCGCGCCCGGTCGCGGCGGCGTGGCGCCGCGTGAGGTCGCGGCGCTGGTCGACGCCCTGCGCGGCCAGGGCCTCGACGTCGCCGGGCTGATGACGGTCGCCCCGGCAGGCGGCGCGTCCGACGGTCGGGCTGCTGCGGCTTTCGCGTGCGTCGCGTCGCTCGTCGCCGAGCTCGGTCTCGCGGAGGCATCGATGGGGATGAGCGACGACCTCGACGTCGCGGTCGCGAACGGCTCGACGATGGTGCGGGTCGGACGGGCACTGCTCGGTCCGCGCCCGTACCCTGCGTCGGTGCCACAATAGGGTCAGCTCAGGAGGGCAGTGATGGCATCGTTCATGGACAAGGCACTCGGGTATCTCGGTCTGAAGGACGTCGAGGACGACGATCTGTACGGTGACGAGTACGGCGACGAGGTCGACGAGCGCGTGCCGGCACGCTTCGCGCACACGGCGTACCCGGAGGTCGACTACGACGAGCCGGTCGAGCGGCCCGGGCAGGGCTCGCCGGGCGGTACCGTCCGACCGCTCGTCTCGCCGACGCGCGAGCCCGTGAGCGCTCCGCATGCGGGCGCGCCGATCCGACCGCTCGGGGGGCCCCGGCCGTCGACGGCCAAGGTGCACGTCGTCGCGCCCGCGCGCTTTCCCGACGCGCAGGAGATCGGTGACCTCGTCAAGCAGAGCCATCCCGTCATCGTCAACCTCCAGCTCTCCGAGCGTGACCTCGCTCGCCGGATGATCGACTTCTGCTCGGGGCTCACCTACGCCCTCGGGGGGTCGATGGAGAAGGTCGCGGACCAGGTGTTCCTCCTCACGCCCTCGAACGTCGAGGTCTCCCCCGAGGAGCGCATGCGGCTGCAAGAGCGCGGGCTGTTCCACTCTTGAGCCCGCGGGCACGAGCGTGAGCTGTGGTCGGCAGGCAACGATGCAAGGATGGTGACCGGTGATACTCCGCATCGTCGTCGATCTCATCCAGGCCTACATCGTGTTGCTGTTCGCACGGCTCATCTTGTCGTGGTTCCCGATGAGCCCGTGGTCGCCCTGGGCCAAGGTGGTGCGCCAGCTCGCGCGTGTCACCGACCCCGTCCTCACGCCGATCCGCAGGATCCTGCCACCGCTGCGCGTGGGAGGAGCGGCGATCGACCTCTCGCCGATCGTCCTGTTCTTCGCTCTCGAGGTCCTGCTGAGCATCTTGCAGGTGCGCTGAGAGCCGAGTAGTTCACGGGGATCTCTGGACCTCCCGGCACCGCCGGCGATCCCGGCAGCGCTCGACCGAGACGGGATCTCCCGCATCTCCGGGTATCCACTGATCGCGGGCAGCGCAGCGCTACCATGCCGGCATGGAGATCTCCGGCAAGGTCCTGCGCGAGGTCGAGTTCCGCGATCGTCTGCGGGGCTACGACACCGACGAGGTCGACGAGTTCCTCGAAAAGGTTGCGGTCGCCGTCGACGACATGCACGCGGAGCTGGCGCGACTTGCCGCACGTGGGCCTCAGCCCGCCAGCCACCGCGACGACACGTCCTCCTCGGAGGAAGAGAGCATCCGCAAGATGCTGGTGCTCGCCCAGCGGACGGCGGACCTCGCGGTGAGCGAGGCGCGCGACGAGGCCGACCGGCTGCTCGCCGAGGCTCGCTCGCAGTCCGAGGCGATGTTGCTTCAGGCTCAAGAGGCTGTCCGCCGGATGCGCGAGGACGCGGAGCGAGAGGTGAGCGAGCGGATCGGCCGTCTCGAGGGCGAGCACGAGCGGCTGGAAGGTGGCATCCGCTCCCTCGCGTCGCTCCTCGAGAGCGAGAAGGCGCGCCTCACCGAGGGCCTCGCGGCGGCGTTGCGGTTCGTCGACGAGACGCTCTCCATCCCCGGCGAGCTCGCCGAGGCAGCCGAGGCAGCGCGCGCGTCCGAGCGGCGTGAGCCCACTGCCCGGCGCACGCCTCAGCCGCCAGAGCCGCCCGAGCGCCCAGCCGGGCCGCAGCCAACTGCCGGCCGCGGTGGCGACACGACCGTGATGCCCACCGTCCGAGAGCTGCCCGACGTCGAGGCGGAGATCACCGCCGACGCCGCGACCGCTGCGGCTCGGGAGGAGCCCGAGGTCGAGCGTGGCCGGTTTAGCGCGGCGGAGCTCTCGAGCCTCGCGCCTGCCATCGAGGCCGACGAGGAGCTGTGGGCGCGCTGGGCGGCAGGTGGGGGGCTCCCGCCGACGACAGACGCGCGGACCCAGCCCGTCACGCGCGTCCCGAGCGCGCCACGCCTCGACCGCCGGCCGGCGACGGGACGCGGTGGCTCCGGCCACCCGTCGGACGGGCCGTCGTCGGCCCCGTCCGCCTGAGCCAGTCAGTCGGCCTGAGCCAGTCAGTCGGCCTGAGCCAGGCGCCGCTCCGGGCGATCGGAGAGGCGTCTGTCAGACGGCAATCAAGCCGGGTGGCCCGTCTGCCGGCGAAGCCGGACGACGACCGTCCGCCCGTCGCCGAGGGGCTCGGTCGTCTCGAACCATTCCGGCCCAGCCGTCGACCCATCGAGGGCGCCGAGCGGCGCGCCGGGCACGGCAAGGGTCTGTGCCCGGACCTCGCGCTCCCACCGGAGGGGCCCGTCGGCGCCACCGGAGCGACCGGGTGCGGCGGGGGAGCTGGTCGAAGCGGTGCGGGCGGTGACGTCGTCGCCGCCGGTGCGGTCGTCGTCCTGCCAGGCAGCGAGCTCGGCGAGCGTGCGTGCGTCGAGACCGATCTCGAGCTCGATCCGGTCCTCGACCCGCAGTCCGGCGTCCCGGCGAGCCTGCTGGACGATGCGCACGAGGTCACGGGCTGCGCCCTCGGCGGCGAGCTCTGGTCCGACGGCGGTGTCGAGCACGACGATGCCGCGCTCTCCGGGCAGGACCCTGCTCGTCGTCTCGTCCTCGGGCCGCAGGTGCAGCACGTACTCCCCCTCCTCGAGGGCGATCCCTCCGGCGGTGACGCCGGCTCCGGTCTCGGTCCAGTCGCCCCGACGGACCGCTCCGATGACCTCCTGGGTGCGCGCGCCGAGCCGGGGCCCGAGCGCAGAGGGCACGACCGAGAGCGTGCGGGACGAGAAGGTGTCGAGCTCGTCGTGGAGGACGACTTCCTTGACGTTCACCTCCTGGGCGATAAGCGAGACCAAGCCAGTCAGGGACGGCGCGGCCAAGGACGCGAGCGTGAGGCGTTGCAGGGGCAGCCGCGCGCGTAGTCCGAGCGACTTGCGGATCGAATGGGCGGCGGAGCAGACCGCGCGGACGAGGTCCATCGCCTCGACGAGGTCGGCGTCCCCGGGCAGCTCGGTCGCGTCGGGCCAGTCGGCGAGGTGGACGCTCGCCGCGCCCGTGAGCCCGCGATAGACGTGCTCGGTGAGCAGCGGGAGCAGGGGAGCAGCGACCTTGCAGACGATGGTGAGCACCGTGTGCAACGTGTCGTAGGCATCGCGCTTGTCCGCGTCCTCGGAGCCGCCGTCGCTCGTGCGCGCGCGCCAGAAGCGGTCGCGGCTGCGGCGTACGTACCAGTTGGTCAAGGCGTCGAGGAAGCTCGCGACCGCGGCGGTCGCGCCCGGTAGGTCGTAGAGGTCGAGGGCGGTGCCGACCTGCTCGACGAGGACCCGGGTCTTCGCGAGCACGTAGCGGTCGAGCAGACCCTGCTGGTCGACGCGGTAGCGGCCATGGACGGCGTCCGATCGTCCGTAGAGGGAGAGGAAGTACCAGCTGTTCCAGATCGGGTTGAGGACCTGGCGGACCGGCTCGGCCATCGCGTCGTCGTCGACGACGACGTCGAGGCCGCGTAGCACCGACGAGGAGAGGAAGTACCAGCGCATCGCGTCCGCACCACGGCGCGCGAAGAACTCGTCGGGGTCCGGGAAGTTGCGGAGACGCTTCGAGAGCTTGCGCCCGTCGTTGCCGAGGACGACGCCGTGCGCGATGCAGTGCGAGAACGCGGGCCTGTCGAACAAGGCCGTGGCGAGCACGTGCATGTTGTAGAACCACGCACGAGCCTGGCCGACGTACTCGCAGATGAAGTCGGCCGGGAAGTGCGCCTCGAAGCTCTCGACGTTCTCGAACGGGTAGTGCTGCTGGGCAAAGGGCATCGAGCCCGACTCGAACCAGCAGTCGAGGACGTCGGTGACCCGGCGCATGGTCGAGCGCCCCGACGGGTCGTCCGGGTTGGGACGCGTGAGCGCGTCGACTGCCGGTCGATGGAGGTCCGCCAGGCGAACCCCGAAGTCTCGCTCGAGCTCGTCGAGGCTGCCGTAGACGTCGACGCGGGGATACGCAGGGTCGTCGCTCTTCCAGACCGGGATGGGCGCGCCCCAGAAGCGGTTGCGCGAGATCGACCAGTCCCGCGCACCCTCGAGCCACTTGCCGAACGCGCCGTCGCGCACGTGACCCGGGTACCAGGTGATCTGCTGGTTGAGCTCGAGCATCCGTTGCTTGACGGCCGTCACCTCGACGAAGAACGACGAGACGGCGCGATAGATGAGCGGCGTGTCTGTCCGCCAGCAGTGCGGGTAGGAGTGCGCGATCTCCTCGCGACGCAGCAGGTGCCCCGACCGCTCGAGCCGGTCGGCGACGATCTGGCTCGCGTCGAAGACCTGGGTGCCCGCGAGGTCCGGGACGGTCGCGTCGAAGCGCCCGCGGTCGTCGACCGGGCAGACGACGGCGATCCCGTTCGCCTCGCAGATGCGCTGGTCGTCCTCGCCGAACCCTGGCGCCATGTGGACGATGCCGGTCCCCTCGTCGGTCGTCACGTGGTCGCCGGCGAGCACGACGAACGCGTTCGGACGGTCGGCGAAGTAGTCGAACAGCGGCCGGTAGCGGCGACCGAGGAGCGCCGAGCCGGGGACGGTCCCGAGCAGCTCGGCTCCGGCCAGCTCCGCGGCGTAGCTGTCGAGACGCGCCGACGCGAGGGCGACGCGCGTGCCGCCGTGGTCGAGGACCGCGTACTCGAGGTCGGGTCCGACCGCGAGGGCGAGGTTCGAGGGGAGCGTCCACGGCGTCGTCGTCCAGGCAAGGAGCCGGAGCGGTCCGCCGGCGAGCGGGTGACGTTCGGGCTCACCAGGCGCCTGGCCGCCGGAGGTCGCGACGTCGAGAAGGTCGAAGCCCACGGTCACCGCCGGGTCGACGCGCTCGCGGTACGCGTCGTCTTGGCGCGTCTCGAAGTTCGACAGCGGCGTCTCGCACTCCCAGCAATAAGGCTGCACTTTGAAGCCCTCGTAGACCAGACCACGCGTCCAGAGGGTCTTGAAGGCCCAGAGCACGCTCTCGGTGAACGACGTGTCCATCGTCTTGTAGGCGTTGTCCATGTCGACCCAGCGCGCCTGGCGCCGGATGTAGTGCTCCCACGCGGCCGTGTAGCGCATGACCGAGGTCCGGCAGTGGTCGTTGAAGCGATCGATGCCGTACTCGGTGATCCGCTGCCGTCCGGAGACGCCGAGCTCCTTCTCCGCTTCCACCTCGGCCGGCAGGCCGTGGCAGTCCCAGCCCCACCGGCGCTCGACGCGCCGGCCCCGCATGGTCTGATAGCGCGGGATCGCGTCCTTCACGAACCCGGTGAGAAGGTGCCCGTAGTGCGGCATGCCGTTCGCGAAGGGGGGGCCGTCGTAGAAGACGAAGTCGGCCTTGCCCGCTCGTTGCGCGATCGAGCTCTCGAAGGTGCCCTCCCGCGCCCAGGAGTCGAGGATCTCCTCCTCCATCGCGGGGTAGTTCGGCTGTGCAGCGACCTCCGGGTAGCCAGCCGGCCGGCTGTCGTCGTCCATGGCCCTACAGTATGCGGACATGGCAGACGACCTGTTCGACGTGGAGGCTCGTGCCACGGTTCCCGCGACGCCCGACCGGGGTGACGGCGCGGAGCTCGACACGATCCTGCTCCGGCTCCACGTCCAGCCCGGCGCAGGCAGAGCCAGCGTCGCCGGCCGCCACGGCGATGCTCTCCACGTCCGGGTCGCACCGCCGCCGGCGGACAACCGGGCGAACGAGGCGTGCGTCGCCTTCCTCGCGGACCTGCTCGACGTCTCGCCTGCGCAGGTCGAGCTCGTGCGTGGCGCGAAGAGCAGGGAGAAGCGGCTCCGCGTGCGTGGGGTCGAGGTCACGACGGTGCGCGCGCGTCTCGCCGACGCTCTCGGCCGGGCCGGCGGCTCTAGTCGCTCGGCCGCGAGCCGGGGTCCGCGCTGAGGAGCGCAGGGCTCGTGCGACGCCAGAGCGGCCGAGCCGGTGGCGCAGGTGCCTCGACGGCAGGCCGGCGATGGGTTAGGGTCGCGCGCTCTCGTCCCGAGAGGAGCTGCTGAGCAGATGCCCCGCACAACGACCTCCGCCGACGCGAGCGGCGAGACGGCGAGCGCCGACGCGCTCTCTGCCGTCAACTCTCCGACAGCCGCGGGTGACGTCCCGGCTCCGGCCAAGCAGAGCCGCTCGCGGCGGGCGGCAGCGAAGGAGCCGGTGGCTTCCGCGGCGAGCGACGCCGCGACGCCAGCGCCGCTCGGCTACTCGGCGGACGTGGCGTTCATCGAGCGACAAAGGACGCTGCTGCTCGAGGAGCGGGCGACGTACGTGGACCAGGCCCAGAGCCTGCGCGCCGAGGCCGAGTCGCTCATCGAGGAGATGGAGCCGGGCGACATCCAGTTCGACGAGGAGTCCGGCGAGGGCGGGACCGTCACGGTCGACCGCGAGCGGGACCTCGCGCTGAGCGCGCAGGCCCTGGCCGCTGTCGAGGAGATCGACGACGCGCTGCGCAAGATCGAGCGGGGTACCTACGGGATCTGCGAGAGCTGCGGCGAGCTGATCCCGAGCGCCCGTCTCGAGGCGCTTCCCTACGCGCGGCTGTGCATCGCCTGCAAGAGCGGGGGGCTGTCCCGACGGTGACGGCGGTCGGCAGCGGCGCGCAGCGAGCCGGCCGGGGCTCTCGGCTGCTCGTCGTCGCCGCCGTCGCTGCGGTCGTCGTCGCCGTCGACCAGGTGACGACCTCGCTCGCGCTCGACGACCTCGCCCGCGGTCCCGTGCACGTGATCGGGCCGATCAGCTTCGCGCTCGCGTTCAACAGTGGCGTCGCGTTCTCGCTCGGCAGCGGCCTCACCGCGCCGATCGTCATCGTCGTGGCCGTTCTGATCGTGCTGCTCGTGCAGCTCGCGCGCGGCGCGCCGAGCCGTGGAGCGGCGAGTGGCGTCGGGCTCGTCCTCGGTGGTGCACTCGGGAACCTCGCGGACCGCCTCGTGCGCGGGGAGGGCGGAGCGGTCGTGGACTTCGTCCGCATCGGCTTCTGGCCGACGTTCAACGTCGCGGACGCAGCGATCGTCGTCGGGGCCGTGCTTCTCGCCGTCTCCTACTGGCGCAACCCGCACGCCGCGCGCGACGCGCACCTCGCGCCGGGCTCGCGTGGCCGGGTCGGAGCGTGACGGGCGTCGTGGAGCCCCCCGCCGGTGACCGGCTCCCGGTGACCGTCGTGCCGGCGAGCCTCGACGGCGAGCGTGTCGACCGGGTCGTCGCCACCTTGACCGGTCTGACGCGCGGCGAGGTCGCCCGGATGGTCGAGCGCGGGGACGTCCGGCTCGACGGCGTGCCGGTGCCGAGCCGCCACCGTCGTGTCCTGACCGGCGAACAGCTCGAGATCTTGCTGCCCGACGCATCCGTCACCGCCGCCGAGGTGCTGCGCGCCGAGCCGGTCGAGTACCGCGTCGTGCACGAAGACGCCGCGATCGTCGTCATCGACAAGCCGGCGGGCCTCGTCGTCCATCCCGGGGCGGGGCATGCCGCAGGCACGCTCGCCGCGGGACTGCTCGACCGCTACGCGGACATCGCCGCCGCTGCCTCGAGCGGGGCGCTCGACCCACTCCGCCCGGGCATCGTCCACCGCCTCGACAAGGACACCTCCGGCCTCCTCGTCGTCGCACGGACGAAGGAGGCGCAGGCCTCACTCGTCGCCCAGCTGGCGAGTCGCACGATGGGCCGGCGCTACCGCGCCCTCGCGCTCGGCAGGATCGGGCCCGACGAAGGTGTCATCGAAGCGCCCGTCGGGCGCTCGGAGAGGGACCCGACGCGCATGGCCGTCACCGTCAGAGGCCGCGCAGCCCGGACGCGCTACAGCGTCGTCGCCCGCTACGACCTGCCCACGCCGGCGAGCTTGCTCGAGGTCGAGCTCGACACGGGCAGGACGCACCAGATCCGCGTCCACCTCTCGGCGATCGGCCATCCGATCCTCGGAGATCCCCGCTATGGCGGTCGGCGCCGCGGCGTCGACGCCGGCCGACCGTTCCTCCACGCCGAGCACCTCGGCCTCTTGCACCCGACGACGGGCCGACGGTGCGAGTTCGACTCGCCACTGCCGCCCGACCTGGTAGAGCTGCTCGCCAGCTTTTCGTGACGCCCGGCTCGTCACGCCAGACGCTCAGGCTGCGGGGTGGAAGGCGCCGATCTCCGGCTGCTCGGCGAGAAAGCGCAGGGCGGCGGCTTCGATGCTGCGGACGCGCCGTACGCCGATGCCGAGAGCCCGCGCCGTCGTCTCGAGCGACGCCGGCGACTGGCCGCCGAGGCCAAACCTCAGCCGGACGACGTCTCGGTCGAGCTCGGGCAGCCGTTCGATCGCGTCGTCGAGGCGCGCGACCGAGACCGCTTGCGCGACGTCCTCGTCGACCGGCACGTCGTCACCGGCGAGCAGGTCGCCGAGGGTCGCTGTCGCTTCGCTCGCGACCGGTTGGTCGAGGCTCGCCACGACCCGGGGCAGGTGCGGCTGGGACTCGTCGCCGTCGCGCTCCGCGGCGGACTCCGCCGCGACGGCGTCTTCGGGCAGCCGGATCGCCCGGCCCTTCGACTGGACCGCGCGCTGCAAGGACTGGCGGATCCACCAAGTCGCATAGGTCGAGAACTTGAAGCCGCGCTGCCAGTCGAACTTCTCGACGGCTCGCATCAGGCCGAACGTGCCCTCCTGGACGAGGTCGACGAGGTCGACACCGCGACCTTGGTAGCGGCGGGCCCAGTGCACGACGAGGCGAAGGTTCGCGGAGATCATCTCGTCGCGTGCGAGCGCGTCGCCGCTCGCGACACGCTGCGCGAGCACCGTCTGCTCCTGCGCGCTGAGCAAGGGGTACTTGCCGATATCGTCGAGGAAGAGCCGCATGAGGTCGGGTCCTGCACCAGACCGGTCCCTCGTGTCGTCTACGAATGTCGTGGTGGAGATGGCTTCCTCCCCTATTGGTCATGACGGTCCGTCCCGAGCCCGTGACGGGGACTCTCGGACCGTTCTAAGGTTGCACTGTTCCTAACGCCTCGGCGGCCCCGTGCATTCCACCCGACAACCTGGATGATTTCCTCTGGACCGGCTAGGGCGAAGGACGGTCATGACCACCGGCACGACTCCTCGAGAACAACCTGTCCCGTCACGGGCTGCGACTGCCTCTCCCGACGGCATCGAGGTGGGCGCGCTTGAGGAGCGGCCGGCGTCCGCTCCTCAGGTGCGCGAGGGCGCGCCGGACGAGCACCACCTTCGCAGCATCGTGCTCGTCCGCCACGGCGCGACGCAGTGGAGCAGGAGCGGCCGCCATACGGGCCGCACCGACCTGCCGCTCGACGAGGGTGGTCGCAGCCAGGCGGTCGTCGTCGGTCAGCGGCTCGCGGACCGGCACTTCGGCCTGGTGTGGTCGAGCCCGCGCCAGCGCGCGCTCGAGACCTGCCGTCTCGTCGGCTACGCGGCGCGCGCCGAGGTGGTCGACGATCTGCAGGAGTGGTCCTACGGCGCCTACGAAGGACTGACGACTGCCCAGATACGCGAGCAGCGCCCGAGCTGGCAGGTCTTCCTCGACGGCTGTCCCGAGGGCGAGACGCCCGAGCAGGTTGCCGCTCGAGCCGATCGCGTGCTCGTCGGGCTGCGCGCCGAGGCCGAGAGCAGGAACCTCGAGTCTGCGATCGTCTTCTCCCACGGGCACTTCCTGCGGATGCTCGCCGCCCGCTGGCTCGGTCTCGATCCGGCGGCAGGCCGCTACTTCGCGCTCGATGCGGGCCATCTCAGCGAGCTCGGCTTCGAGCGGGAGGTCCCCGTCCTCGCGAGCTGGAACTGCTGAGACCGGGGAGGCGGGTCACTCGTCCCGGCTTGCCCGGAGCCAGTCGAGACGGAGCCAGTCGAGACGGGGCTAGTCGAGAGCCGCGAGCGCAGCGGTCGTGCCGCGGGCTCGCGCGACCATGTCGGCAAGCGTGAAGGAGTCGAGGTGCCTGCGCATGTGCGTGCCGACCTCGGCCCACACCTCGAGAAGGACGCACTGGCCCTCGTGGTCGCAGGCGCCGTTCTCGTGCGGCACGCCGAAGTCGCCGACGGCGATCGGCCCGTCGACGGCGCTCACGATCGCACCGAGGGTGATCTCCTCCGCCGGCCGCGCGAGCACGTAGCCACCGCCGACGCCGCGCTTCGAGCGGACGAGGCCGGCGCCCTTCAGGGCGAGGAGGATCTGCTCGAGGTAGGGCTGCGGGAGCCCGGTGCGCTCGGCGATGTCGCGCACCGAGGTCGGTCCCGTCTCGTCGGAGCGCAGCGCGAGGGAGAGCAGGGCCCTGCTTGCGTAGTCGCCGCGCGTGGATACCTTCACGCCCCCATCGTACGGCCGCACCGGTGGGCGTCGTATGCTCGCCGGGATGGAGCAGTCGGGGCGCGGCACTCGTGCAGGCGCGCCGGCAGGGCCCGCGGTCGCAGGCGCCCCGGTGCTTGCCGACTACGACGGCCCTTGCCTGAGCCAGGTCGTCCCCGCGCTCTTCGGGCGTCGGGGCGCCGGTGTGCCGACGGGCAAGACGGCTCCTCGCTCGTCGACGAGCGCCGGGCGGCTCTCGCCTGATCGCTCGTGGCTTCCCGGCGTCGTCGAGGACGCCGCCCAGGTCGTGCTCCTCGTGCTCGACGGTCTCGGCTGGGAGCAGCTTTGCGAGCATCGAGCGGAGGCTCCGACGGTCGTGGCGATGAGCGGCGGCCCGATCACCTCGGTCGTCCCGACGACGACGGCGACGGCGCTCACGTCGCTCACGACCGGGCTCGCGCCCGCAGCCCACGGCGTCGTCGGCTACCGGGTGGCCCTCGGCGGAGCTGGCGCGGGTGGTCGAACGGCCACGACGAGCGGCGTGGACGGGGCGGGAGACGGCGCCGAGGCGGTGCCCGACGTGCTCAACGTGCTGAAGTGGACGACCAAGGACGGCGACGCCCGCACGCTGGTCCCACCGTCGACGTTCCAGCCCCACGCGGCGTTCCTCGGCCACCATTGCCCCGTCGTCTCGCGGTCGGAGTTCGCCGGGACCGGGTTCTCCGACGCGCACCTCGCCGGCTCGCCGCTCGCGGGCTGGCGGGTCGTGTCGAGCCTCCCGGTCGAGGTGCACCGCCTCCTCGCAGCCGGCGAGCCGCTCGTCTACGCGTACTACGACGGCGTCGACAAGGTCGCGCACGAGCGGGGGCTCGGGGAGCACTACGTAGCCGAGCTCCGCTATGCCGACCGCCTCGTCGGCGACCTCCTCGAGGCCCTCGTTCCCGGAGCGGTCCTCGTCGTGACGGCCGACCACGGCCAGGTGGAGGTGCTGCGGCCGCCCGTCGAGCTCGATCCCGAGATCCTCGCAGACGTGCGTCTGCTCTCGGGAGAGGGCAGGTTTCGCTGGCTCCACGTCGCGCCCGGAGCCACCGAGCGAGTCCTCGAGCGCTGCCGGGAGCGCTACGGGGACCTCGCGTGGGTCCACTCGAGAGCGGAGGTGCTCGAGCAGGGGTGGTTCGGTCCGACGCTCGCGCCGGGAGTTGCGCAGCGGTTGGGCGACGTCGCGCTCGTCGCTCGGCAGGCCGTCGCGTTCTTCGACCCCGCGGACACCGGCGAGATGCGCCTGGTGTCGCGCCACGGATCGCTGACATCCGCGGAGATGTACGTCCCGCTCTTGGCGGCCGGTCGGTGAGGATCTACACCCGTCGCGGGGACGCCGGCATGACCGACCTGCGGTCCGGGGGTCGGGTGGCCAAGGACGACCCGTCGGTCGAGCTGACCGGGACGGTCGACGAAGCCCAGGCGACGCTCGGCCTCGCGCGCGCCGAGGTGCCGTCGGGCAGCGAGCTTGATGCCCTGCTCGTCGCCCTCGAGCGGGACTTGTGGATCGTCATGGCCGAAGTGGCGACCGCCGTCGAGCGGCGTGACGACCTCGAGCCAGGCGTCACGGCCGTCACCGCATCGATGGTCGAGCTTCTCGAGGCGCGGATCGACCAGGTCATGGCGACGCTCGACCTCGATCGAGGCTTCGCGGTGCCCGGCGGGACCCGCTGCGCTGCCGCGCTCGACCTCGCGCGCACGGTCGTGCGGCGCGCGGAGCGCCTCGCCGTGCGGGCATGCCCGGGCTCCTCGCTCGTCGGCGCGTACCTCAACCGCCTCTCGGACCTCTGCTGGGCACTTGCACGCTCGACGGAGGGCGCACACCTTCGGGTCCGAGACGTCACGCCCGGCGGTGTCGCCCAGCGCCCCGGGATTGCCGAAGATCTCGAGAACGACGAAGGAGAGCCATGACGCCAGGCGAGAGCAGTGTGGTCCTCGAGGTCCACGAGGCGGTGCCGGACGACGTCGGGATGGTCGTGCGGCTCGTGACGTCACCGGTCGAGGAGGCGCCTGGTGCAGCCGGGCTCGACGTCGACCGAGAGGCGCTCCGGCGCCTCGGCTTCACGGGAGCGCTCGCCACTGCGGTCGCGCTCGCCCCGGCAACCGGGCAGCACAGTCCGGCTCTGCTCGTCGGCGCCGGGCCCGCCGGAGACCTCGACGCCGAGACCCTTCGACGCGCGGGTGCCGCCGCGGCACGGGAGGCCTCCCACGTCCGCAGTGTCGCGATCGACCTCCGGGTGCTCGTCCCGGCGGCCGGGGGCGGAGGCGGGGCGCACCTCGACCCAGCCGACGTCGCAGCGGCGGTCGGCGAGGGCGCGCTCCTCGCCAGCTACCACTACGACAGGTACCGGTCCGCGCCGAAGGACTCCGGACCGGATCGAGTCGTGCTCGCGGTTGCCGACGCCGGTGCTTGCGAGCACGGCGCAGCCCGTGCGCGCGTGCTGGCCGACGCGGTCTTCCTCGCCCGGGATCTCGTCAACACGCCTGCCGGCGACCTTCCGCCGCGGCGCTTCGCGGAGATCGCCCGCGACCTGGCCGGGCGCGAGGGTCTCGAGCTCCGCGAGCTCGACGAGGACGCGATCGTCGCCGAGCGCCTCGGCGGGCTTCTCGCCGTCGCGCGCGGCTCGGCGGAGCCGCCGCGGCTGCTCCGTCTCGAGTACGTACCCGGCGACGTTGCGGTGGCGGGCGAGGCAGGATCCGGCGCGACGGCCGGCGACGTGCCACTCGTCGCGCTCGTCGGCAAGGGGATCACCTTCGACTCCGGGGGCCTGTCGCTGAAGACCGGCACGGGGATGATGACGATGAAGACCGACATGAGCGGTGCTGCCGCCGTGCTCGCGACGCTCGTCGCCTGCCGGCGTCTCGGCGTGGGCGTCCGGGTCGTCGGCTTCATGCCCTTGACGGAGAACATGCCCGGCGGTCGAGCGACCAAGCCCGGGGACGTGCTGCGCGCTCGCAACGGCAAGACGATCGAGGTGCTCAACACCGACGCGGAGGGCAGGCTCGTCCTTGCCGACGCGTTGAGCCTCGCGGTCGAGGAGTCTCCGGACGCCGTCGTCGACCTCGCGACCTTGACCGGAGCGTGCGTCGTCGCGCTCGGCACCTCGATCGCGGGGCTCATGGGCAACGACGACCGCCTCGTCGCCGCAGTCCGCGACGCGTCGGCGCGCGCCGGGGAGCCGACCTGGCACCTCCCCCTACCCGCTGGCTACCGCGGTCAGATCGACTCGGAGATCGCGGACATGAAGAACATCGGTGTGCCGGGCGAGGCGGGTGCGCTCACGGCCGGTCTGCTGCTCGAGGAGTTCGTCGGGACGACGCCGTGGGTGCATCTCGACATCGCGGGCCCGGCGCGTTCGGCAGAGGACAAGGGCTACCGCCGCAAGGGCGGCACGGGCTTTGGCGTCCGCACCTTGCTCGAGCTGCTCCGTCGCTACGAGCCCGTCGGCGGTACGGTCGTGGGGACGCCGACAGGTACGGAGGTACTGCGATGAGCGACACGGGACAGGACCCAGCTGACGCCGCCGACCCAGCCGGGGCTCCACCCGGGCCGCACACGCTCGCCATCGACGTCGGCGGGACCGGGTTGAAGGCTGCGGTCCTCGACGTGCGCGGCCGTATGACGGCCGACCGAGTCCGCGTGCCGACGACCTACCCTCTTACGCCCGGGGGGTTCGTCGACGCGCTCGCCGAGCTCGTCGCGCCCCTGCCGAGCTACGACCGGATCGCCGTCGGCTTTCCCGGTGTCGTGCGGCGCGGCCGCATCCTCACCGCACCGCACTTCGTGACCGAGTCCGGACCGGGATCGGCGGTCGTGCCGTCGCTGCGCGACGCCTGGACCGGGTTCGCCGCCGCCGAAGCTCTCGCGCAGAGGCTGGGCCGGCCGTGCAAGATCGCGAACGACGCCGACCTCCAGGGTCTCGCTGTCATCTCGGGCAAGGGCCTCGAGCTCGTCGTCACGCTCGGCACCGGCGTCGGCACCGGCGTGTTCCTCGACGGCCAGGTCACCCCACACCTCGAGCTCGCGCAGTCGCCCTTCCGCAAGTCGCAGACCTACAACGAGCAGCTCGGGGATGCGACCTTGCAGCGTGTCGGCGTGGCGAAGTGGCGCAAGCGCCTCGTCGAGGCTCTCGACAACTTCGCCGTGCTCTTGAACTTCGACACCTGCTACCTGGGCGGGGGAAACGCGCGTCACGCCTCGGGCCACGTCGACAAGTCGTTCGTCATCGTCGACAACGTCGCCGGTATCCTCGGCGGGATCAAGCTCTGGGACGAGGGCGCACACCACCTGATCTAGCGCACCCCTGAGTGAAAGGCGCGCCTGGCCGGACGCGGTCCTCGGTGGCGCTCCCGTCGTGGCTCAGCCTCAGGGAGCGAGGGTGGCGGCGCACTGCGCCGTGAGCGCTTCGACGAGGTCGGCCTCGGGGACCCGCGAGCTCTCCGAGAGGGTCGCGGTCAGCGCCTCCCAGGGTCCGCCTGCGCTCCCGGCGAGCGCGGCAGGGGGGAGGGCCCGCCGCAGCTCCTCGAGGGCGCGTGCCCGTTCGTGGCGCGCGCTCTCGGCCGAGTGCGCGCGCGTCGAGATCGCGTACTCGCGCAGCGAGGCCGACACGTCGACGCATGCCGTGTGGCCGAGTGCCGCCGCCTGCGAGCCGCCACAGCTCGAGAGCGTCACACCGAGGCCGACGAGCACGGCGGCAAGGCCGCCGGCGCGGCCGGCGCGCCGCCAGGCAAGCCTCGTCGGAGCTGGCCGTCGGTGGTCACTCGCCAAGCCAGGCCGGCGCTGCGTCGAGGAGGAACCGACTGACGGCCAGTGCCCGGTCGAAGGTGTCGCAGAGCAGCTCCTCTCCGGCGAGCACCCGGGCGAGCGAGACGTTCTCCCGGGCGACGATCGTGAGGCGCCGCACGGGGGGGTCGGTGACGGACCCGAACGAGTCGGTGGCAGAGATCTCGAGTGGTAGGTCGACGCCGCCGACCCCTGCGAGGTCGATCGCGAGCCGGAGCAGGTCCGGCCCATTCGGCAAGGGTGGCACGCCCCAGGTGAAGGTGAGGGGGAACGACCACTTGTCGGGCGGCTCGACGTCGTCGGCGAGCGCGACGACCGCGTCCTCGAAGTCGAGCAGGGTCCGGGGGTCGACTTCGAGCGCGAGGTGCAGGTCGATCGGGCCCCCGCAACCCTCTTCGGGGTGCAGGTCGACCTCCCAGAACTGGCGCAGCGAGTAGGTCTCCACGAAGTGGCGCTCGTCGTGGACGTGGAAGCCGTGGTCGACTGCGTGGTCCTTCAGCTCGGCAACGTAGCCGGCGACGTCGATGACAGCCATGTTGGTCCAAGTGTAGGCCCGGCGTGCATTGGTGCCGGTAGCCTCGGGTGGCGTGGACGACGAGACCCTGCTGAGCGTGCTCGAAGGGACGTGCGACGCGGTGGCGGCGGTCCTCGGTCGGCTCGAGGACTGGAGCCTGGCGGGGACGCGAGACGGCCAGTACCGGAGCGACCTCGTCGCGGATGCCGTCGCCGTTGCGCACCTGCTCGATGCCGGGTTGGGTGTCTTGAGCGAGGAGACCGGGCTCCACGAGCCCGGTCGGGAGCTGCTCGCAGTCGTCGACCCCGTCGACGGCTCGACGAACGCCTCGCGCCGGATCCCGTGGTTCGCGACGAGCATCTGTGTTCTCGACGCCACGGGACCGCTTGCTGCCGTCGTCTGGAACCAGGCGACCGGGACGCGCTACGACGCGTCACGCGGTGGGGGGGCGCGGCGCAACGGCGAGTCGATCGCGACGTCGGGGGCGACACGGCTCGACGAGTCCATCGTCGGCTTGTCCGGCTACCCGCGCCGCTACCTAGGCTGGCGTCAGTACCGGGCGCTCGGCGCGGTGGCACTCGACCTCTGCGCCGTCGCGGACGGCTCGCTCGACGGCTTCGTCGACTGCGTCGACACGCCGCACGGTGGTCCGTGGGACTATCTCGGCGGGTTGCTCGTCTGCGCGGAGTCCGGGGCCGTCGCCGCCGATGCCCTCGGTCGCGATCTCGTCGTGCGCGACCCGGCTCTTTGGCGCAGCCCGGTCGCGGCGGCATCCCCGGAGCTGCTCGACGAGCTCCTTGCGGCCCGGGCCGGCGCGTCGCCGCCCGGTAGCCGGTAGCCTCCCGGCGATGGACGGTGAGCCGGACGTCAGTGGCACCCACGAGGGCGAGACGCCGTTGCGTCGCCTGCTCGAGCTCCAGGACACGGATGTCCACGTCGACCAGCTCGCCTACCGTCGCCGCCACCTACCCGAGCAGGCGGCGCTCGACCCGCTGCTGGCCCAGCTCGCGTCCCTCGACGAAGAGCGGCTCGCCGTGTCGGCCGAGCGCCTGGAGCTGACGGCACGCGAAGTCGAGCTCGAGCGCGAGACGGCGGCGCTCGTCGCGCGGGTGGCGGCCATCGAGGAGCGGGCGCGCAGCGCAGCAGCCGGTTCCTACCGCGACCAGGAGGCGATGGCCGCAGAGATCGAGGCGCTCGGGCGGCGCCGGAGCGAGCTCGAGGAGCTCGAGCTCGAGGTGCTCGAGGCGGCCGAGCCGCTCGATGCCCGATTGGCCCAGATCGATGCAGACCGCGCCCCGCTCGTCGTGAAGGTCGAAGCAGGTCGGGTTGCCGTCTCGGTTGCAGCGGAAGAGATCGACGCGGCAATCGCCGCTGCAGCAGGCGACCGGTCGGCCCTGGCCGCGGGCATCCCCGCACTGCTGCTCGGCGAGTACGAGGCACTGCGGCAACGGCTCGATGGCGTCGGGGTTGCCCGGCTCGTCCGCGGGGTGTGCGCCGGATGTCACCTCGCGCTCCCCGCCACGGAGGTGGACCGCCTGCACAAGGCTGCGCCGGGGTCGATCGCGCACTGCGAGCAGTGCGGGAGGATCCTCGTCCCCTAGCGAGTCCCATGCGGGCGCGGGCGAGGGCGTGAGGAGTTGCCCGATCGGGCGCTCGCGTGGACCGCGCACGCTCGGCGCGCGATGATTGGCCAGTGAGCCGCTACGACGAGATCTTCAGTACCCAGCCGGGACGATGCTTCCGCTATGTCGAGGACGAAGCCGGCCGGCCCGTGATCTGTCCGGCGCCGGTGGAGTGGCGCGGCCACTTCCAGCCGCCGAAGGGCACTGCCCGGCTCGTCACAGCGTGCGACGCCCACTCGGGCGGGCTCTACCGACCGGATCCGCTGCCGCAGCACCGCTGAGCTGAACCGCGCAGCTGAGCTGAACCGCGCAGCTGAGCTGTTGAGCCAAACCACTCAGCTGGGCTGGCCAGTAGCCCTGTCAAGGCTCGGCATCACCGGACTGTGACCGGGGGAGCGTTCACGCAGCCTGCTCCTCGGAGTCCGGCGCGACGGTCTCGTCCCGCTCGCCTGTTGGATGGAAGAAGCGGTTGGCCAGAGCGGAGGCGCACCCGCCCCAGAGGCGCGACGGCAAACACCGAGAGCACGGCGGGCGCCGATCGCGCCCGTCGCGGTCAAGACCTGCGGACCCCGGCCGTTAGGCGGTGTGGTGCACATGCGCCAGGTACCGCGCGACGTCGCGACGCCTCTGGTGCGGTGGAAGGTGGTCGCGATGGGTCCGAGAAGGACAGGTGGCGGTGGGGGTGATGCGCACGGCACCGACGACGGCTGTGACGGCATGCACCCGAGACGGTGGGTCCTTGCAGCTTGGGTCGTGCTCGCCGTCGGCGTCGTGCTCTCGTCGGTCGGCGCGGCGACCTGGTACGGCGCGGCCGAGGGGCGCGCCCGGGACGTGTTCAAGACAGAAGCGGCCTACGTCGAGGGCGCCGTCGCCACCGCGATCCGCCGTGACATGGACTTCGTCTCCTCTCAGCAGTCGCTGTTCGCGACGTTCCCACAGCTCACGAACGCACGCTTCGCGAGCTGGTACGACGGGATCGGCGTCAGGTCCCGCTACCCCGGCAGCGTCGGCTTCGCCTACGTCGAGCGGGTGCCCGCGGCAGATCTGCACCGCTTCGCGACCCAACTCGCCGCGGACCCGCCTCGCGGCGTGTCGGTACCGTCGCCTGACCGCTACCGCGTCTTCCCCGCCGGCGCACGGCCCGCCTACTGCCTGACTCGGCTCGGCGTCTACAGCGGCCACGCCGAGGAGTCGACGGCCGCGACGTTCGACTACTGCGCACCACTCGGCGCGCTCTCGCCCTTTCCGGCGGCGTTCGCGACAGCGTCCCGGCTCGACCAGCTCGTCGTCGCGCCACCCGTTGCCCCCTATCCCGGGATCGTCTTCGCCGTCGCCCCCGTCTACTCGACCGCCGTCGCACCCACGACCCCGTCGGCGCGCGAGGCCGACGTGCGCGGCTGGGCGCTCGGGACGTTCTCCGGGCCGCTCACCCTCGACGCCGCGCTGGACGGGGTCCGGCGCGTTGCGCTGTCGCTGGCGTTCGCGGGGGCGAGCGGCAGGTCGATCCCGGTCGCGACCGTGGGCCAGCCAGACACGTCTGGCGACTTCTCGACCACGTCGGTCGTGCGTCTCGACGGGCGCTGGCTGGTCCGGGTGCGCGCACCGGCCGACTCGCCCGCGCTCGGCCAGTCCCTCGCCCTCGGGATCGCCGGGCTCGGCATGACGCTGCTCATCTTCGTCTTCGTGCGCCTTTTGCTGCGTGAACGTCGTCGAGCGCTCGTGCTCGTGGAGCAGCGCACCGGGTCGCTGCGCCACCAGGCTCTCCACGACGCGCTGACGGGCCTGCCGAACCGTGCGCTCGTCGTCGATCGTACCGAGCAGATGCTCGCCCGGGCGCAACGCAGCTCCCTCGCCGTCGGGGCGCTGTTCATCGACCTCGACAACTTCAAGGACGTCAACGACAGCTTCGGCCACCCGAGCGGCGACCAGCTACTGCGTGCCGTGGCGGTCCGTCTCTCGACCGCCGTGCGACCGAGCGACACCGTCGGGCGACTCGGAGGCGACGAGTTCGTCGTGCTCGTCGAGGGGCCATCGCTCGACGCAGGGCCAGAGGTGGTGGCCGAACGCGTCCTCGACGTGCTCGCCGAGTCGTTCGTCCTCGACGACTCCGGTGACGTCCGGCTCGTCGTGCGCGCGAGCGTCGGTGTCGCCGTCGGCACGCGCCCGAGCGCAGAGGAGTTGCTACGCGACGCAGACGTTGCCCTCTACCAGGCAAAACGGGCAGGAAAAGGCTGCTTCGTGGTCTTCCGCCCGGAGATGCAGGTCGCGGTGCAGGACAGGCTGGCCCTCGAGATGGACCTTCGCGCTGCCTTCGACGCAGGCGAGCTCTTCCTCGTCTACCAGCCGACGTTCGACCTGACCAACATGCGGGCGACGGGCGTCGAGGCGCTCGCGCGCTGGACCGACCCGGTCCGTGGCGAGGTTCCGCCGGTCGAGTTCATCGCCGTCGCAGAGGAGTCCGGGCTCGTCGTCGAGATCGGACGCTACGTGCTCGACGAGGCGTGCCGGCAGGCGGTCGCGTGGGAGCAGGACGGCATCGTCGTGCCGATCTCGGTGAACGTCTCCGGCCGGCAGATCGAGTCCGACGGCTTCGTCGGTGACGTGCGCGCCACGCTCGCGCGTACCGGCCTGGACCCGGCCCTTCTCACCCTCGAGCTGACGGAGAGCGTGCTCATGCACGACGCCGAGGCGACGAGGCGGCGTCTTGGGTCGTTGAAGTCGCTCGGGGTCAAGCTCGCCGTCGACGACTTCGGAACCGGCTACTCCTCGCTCGCGTACCTGCGTCAGTTCCCTGTCGACACCTTGAAGATCGACCAGAGCTTCATCAGCGGGATCGCCTCGTCGCCCGAGGCGCGCGCGCTCATCCATACCCTCGTCCAGCTCGGCAAGACGCTCGGGATCCGCACGCTCGCCGAGGGGATCGAGGACGAGTCGCAGCTCGCGCAGCTCAAGCGTGAGAAGTGCGACCACGGTCAGGGCTTTTTGTACTCGCGTCCTTTGTCGGCCGAGGCGATCGAGGAGCTGTTCAACGCCCGCGGCGCTCGGTCGCCCGAGCCGCGACCGCCGGTGATCGTCGAGGCCTGAACATCGACCGAGCGGCCGTGCTCGGTCAACCTGCGGCGTCGCGTCGCCGCAGTGAGCCGGCGACTGCGAAAGCGGCAACGAAGAGCGCCGCAACCAGCCACAGCGCATGGAGCAGGCCCGCACGCTCTGCGAGCGCCCCGATCGCCGGCGGTCCGGCAAGCCCGGCGAAGTAGCCGATCGAACCGACGACGCTGACCCGCTGGGCGGGATCGGGGCCACTCTCGGCTGCAGCAGACATCCCGAGGGGGAACCCCATCGACACCCCGACGGACCACAGGATCGTGCCGACGAGCACGAGCCAGCGGTTGCCCGCCTGAATGAACAAGATCATGCCGAGCACGCCGAGCGTCGTCGTCACCCGGATCGCCCCCACTCGCCCGAGCCGGTCCACCACCGGTCCACCGAAGACCCGGCTGAGCGCCTCGCCCACGGCGAAGGCACTGAAGAACAACGCCGCCACGGCCGCGCTTTGACCGTGGTCTTCTCGGACCGCGAGCGTGAGCCAGCTGTTCGCCGAGCCCTCGCCGAGCTCGACGCCGAGCATCACGACTCCGATGAGCAGGAGCCGCCAATCCGACCAGCCGCGCAACCACTGTCGGAGCGCTGCTCTACGACGACCAGTCGAAGACCGGCCGGCGGGCAGGTCGGCGCGGGGCACCCCGGGCGCGACCAACAGGGCGGACAACGCGATCGTGGCCGCTTCGGCGAGAAGCTGATCTGCGGGCGTGACGCCGAGCGCCGCGCAGCCCGCCCCGATCCCCGAGCCGACTGCCGCGCCGACCGACCACGCGCCGTGCATCCTCGGCATGAGAGTACGGCCGGCGCGACGCTCGATCTCGGCTCCCTCGACGTTGATCAGCACGTCGAGGGTGCCGATTGCCACGCCGACGAACAAGAAGCCGACGGAGAGAAGTGCGATCGATCCGAGCGCGAGCGCCGCGCCGAGCACGCCCATCGCGACTGCGATCGTCACGATCGCGCCTGCGACGGAGCGGCGGCTCCCCAAGCGGCGCAGGACGAGGTTGGACAAGAGCAGGCCGGCGATCCCGCCGACCGTCACCCCGGCCAGCAGGAGACCGATCGTGGCCGTGCCGATGTGGAGCTGCGACTTGATCGCAGGCAGGCGGGGTCCCCAGGTGGCGGTCGTGACGCCGCCGATGGCGAACGCGGCCATGACCGACCGCCGCCAGCGAGTGAGCTCCGCACGCTGTGCCGTCGTGCCTCCCGCGCTCACGAGCGGCCTCGAGCAGACTTGGTTGTCCGGCTGCAACCGCTCACAAGAAAACGGTGCCCGTGGCGAGCTCCTCGGCGGACGACCTTTGTGGCGAGAGGCTCGTTGGCACGTCGACAAGTCAAGCAACATTTGTCCGACTTCGCGAAAGATCGGCTCCTCGCCGTTTCGAGTGGGCCGTCCCACTCCCGGCCGAGCCCGCGACGTCGCGTCTTCCCGGCGGCAAGCGACGCGTAGGATGAACTTCTGGCAGGCGATCCGGGCTTGTTGGCGGCGGTCTGTCTGAAAGAATCTCTGAACTGGGAGCTCGTGTCCGAGGCACGGCCCTGGTCCACGGTAAGTCCTCGCCGCATCAGGCCGTGCGCCGCGTCGCACGCTCGGTCGGCGCCGGAGTCAGGCGACCGCTGTCAGGCGTCGCGCGTGGCGTCCACCATGGCGCCCAGGTGGAACGAGCACGACGCAGGCGGGCAGTCGAGCCCGTCAGCGGGCTCGGACGTCCACCCCATGCAGTCGAGGTATGACGTGCCCGTCCCCAACGCGGATCTGGCACGTGGCCGGGGGGAATCGCACCGCCGGCTCGGCGGATCCTGTCGAGGAAGCGTCCCGCGTCGCCCTTCCGAGCGAGCTGTCGGGTCCCCTGCGGCCCGCCGGGGCGCTCTGGCTGCCGGGCCCAGTAGCGACCGTCGGGTCGCCTGTCGCTCTACGAGCCCAAAGGAGCGCCCTCGGCCGGGGTGATTGGCGGCGAGTCGGCCTGTAGGCGGGGTTCTGTCCCCGGACAAAGCCGGGGGGTGGCCATCCATCTACGCGGCCTACCTGGGGACATCGGACGGGCCGCCCGTCCCACGCTTGGCCTTGCTCCGGGTGGGGTTTGCCGAGCCGCCCGGGTCACCCCGAGCGCTGGTGCGCTCTTACCGCACCGTTTCACCCTTGCCTGAGCCCGTCGAGACGGGCCATCGGCGGTCTGCTTTCTGTTGCACTGTCCTGCGGGTCACCCCGACTGGCCGTTAGCCAGCACCCTGCCCTGTGGAGCCCCGACCTTCCTCGACAGCCTCCGGCTCGACATCGCCGACGACTGCCGCGACCACCCGGCCGACTCGCCGCAGCGACAGTGTGGCACCTCGGGCGAGGTCGCGCCACGCCGATCCTCGGCTCGAGACAGCCGCCCGCTAGCCTGCGGACGTGGCGCCGGAGCAGAGTCCAGGGGAGCAGCGGTTCGACTTCGACCTCGCCGAGCCGGGTGCTGCGGCTCTCGAGCGGCGCGTCCGGGAGGTCTCGTCCGTCGCTGCGGTCTCTCGGGCGGCCCGTCGGACGTCTGGCCCGTCGAAGCGTGCGCCCACGTCCGCCCAGACGACGGTCGAGACGTCCTCGAACCACCCAGTTCTCGGGTTCGATCACGGAGGCGTCGCGACGGTCGGAGCGACGTCGGCTGGGCCACCGGAGACCGACCAGCCCTCTGTTGTCGATCGGGACGCCGACGGCGTCGCCAACGACGTCCGCGACGAGCCGGCCGAGGAGTCGCTCACGGTCGCGGCCTTCTACGACCGGGTCAAGCGAGCCCTCTCCCAGGCGTTCCCCGAGGAGGTCTGGGTGGCCGGGGAGATCCGGGGTCTGCGGGAGTCGCGTGGCCATCACTACATCGAGCTCGCAGACGCGGGCGCGGGCACCGAGGCCGGCGGGCGCGCGGTCGCGCAGCAGCTCGAGGTCGTCTGCTGGTCGCGCGAGTGGCCGCCGGTCGCGCGGGCGCTCGCGGAGGCAGGCGTCGAGCTCGAGGTGGGTCGAGTCGTGCGGGTGCGTGGTCGCGTCTCGGTCTGGGAAGGTGGGAGCAAGCTCCGCTTCACCTTGACGTCTCTCGACGTCGAGGCCCTTCTCGGTGGCATCGCTGCGGCCCGCCGCCGACTGTTGCAGGCGCTCGAGGCAGAGGGGTTGCTCGAGGCGAACGCGCTGCTCGCTGTCCCTCTCGTCCCGCTGCGTATCGGGATCGTCACCAGCCCGGGATCCGAGGCACACAGCGATTTCGTCGGCCAGCTCGCACGCTCCGGCTTCGCTTTCGAGGTGCTCCTCGAGCCGTCCCTGGTCCAGGGCACGGAGGCGCCGCGCCAGATCGCCTCGGCTTTGTCGCGCCTCGCACGGGTCGAGCCGGACCTCGTGGTCGTGGTGCGCGGAGGCGGCGCGCGTGGCGATCTCGCCGCGTTCGACAGCGAGGAGGTCGCTCGCGCGATCGCGTTGGCTCCTTTCCCGGTATGGACCGGCATCGGGCACACTGGCGACAGGTCGGTCGCCGACGAGGTCGCCCAGCGCGCCCTCATCACCCCGACCGCATGCGGCGAGGCCGTCGTCGCAGCGGTGTCCGAGTACTGGGGTCTCGTCGTCGAGCGAGCCGGCACCCTCTCGGCTCTCGCAGGGTCCCGCCTCGACGTCGCCCGCCAGCGCCTTCACGCGGCAGCGGGTGCGGTCACCCGGGGGGCCCGCCACCAGCTCGACCGACGCAGCGACGAGATCGCCGGAGCGCGCCAGCTCGCGATGCGGGCGGCGCGTTCGGGCATCGAGCGCGAGACGAGCAAGCTCGCCGGCGCGCAGGGATCTCTCGGCTCCGCAGCCCTGCGGATCGTCGGCGCAGCGGAGCGAGACCGTCAGCGTTACGAACAGCTGCTGCGGGCCTACGATCCGCGCCGTCAGATCGAGAGGGGTTGGTCGCTCACCCGTGACGGCAATGGTCGCCCGGTCCGCTCGATCGCCGATCTGGTCCGGGGTGCAGAGATCACGACGACGGTGTCCGACGGTGAGATCGTCTCGGTCGTGCAGCATGCGGGCGAGCGCACAAGTCAGGGTACGACGAGAGATTCCGTGACGTCGCTCGACGGACGGGTGGGGGTCGAGCGGGACGACGAAGGCCACGAGGAGGCACGGACATGACCGAGGTGACCGAGTCGACGGCGGAGCGTTCCGTCGGAGAGCTGAGCTACGCCGAGGCGTCGCAGGAGCTGGACGTCGTGATAGCGGAGCTCGACTCCGGGCTCGTCGACGTCGACCGGCTCGAGGTGCGGTTCCGGCGGGCGATCGACATCGTCGAGGAGCTCGATCGGCGCATCCGTGGCGCGCGTGAGCGCGTCGACGCGCTGATGCCACGACTCGACGCGGTCGGTGGCGGGACTGCAGGTGAGGGAGGGCAGCCGGGGTGACGGGCGCGCGCGCCCGTCGGGACGACGCGCCGCTCGACCCAGCAGCGACGGTGCTCGTCGTCGGCGCGTCGCTCGCCGGGCTGCGCGCGTGCGAAGCGTTGCGCCAGGCGGGCTTCGCGGGGCGGGTCATCCTTCTCGGCGACGAGCAGCACCTGCCCTACGACAGGCCGCCGCTGTCGAAGCAGTATCTCGCCGGACAATGGGATATCGAGCGCGTCCTGTTGCGCAGCCGGGATGCGATCGACGCGCTCGACGTCGATCTCCGGCTCGGCGTACGCGCCGGTGGCCTCGACTTGGCCGGCCGATGCGTGCACGTCGAGGACGGGACGAAGGTCGCCTTCGACGGGCTCGTCGTCGCCACGGGCGCGAGGGCACGGACCTGGCCGTCCTCGGCTCCCGCCGGCGTCGTCACGGTGCGGACGCTCGAGGACGCAACGGCCTTGCGGTCTGCTTTCGAGGATCCGACCCGTCGTCTCGTCGTCGTCGGCGGCGGGTTCCTCGGCTGCGAAGTCGCGGCGACGGCTCGCGCGCGCGGCCTCGAGGTTGCCGTCGTCGAACCGCTGGGCACCCTTCTCGGTCGCGTGCTTGCTCCGGCCCTCGGCGACGTCGTACGCCTGCTCCACGAGCGCAACGGCGTCACCGTGCGCACCGGCGTCACCGTCGCTGGCATCCTCGGCGAGGAGCGAGCGGAGGGTGTCCGCCTCGCTGACGGCACCGTCTTGGTGGCCGACGTCGTCGTCGTCGCGATCGGCGCCGCGCCGGAGACCGCGTGGCTCGGCGGCTCGGGTCTCGTGGTCGACGACGGCGTCGTGTGCGACGCGTCGCTCCACGCTGCGCCGTACGTCGTGGCAGCAGGTGACGTCGCCCGCGTCCCCGGCTCGCCGGGCGAGGGGACCCTCCGGCTCGAGCATTGGACGAACGCCGCCGAGCAGGGGGCCCACGCGGCGCGCGCCCTGCTCGCGGGTCGCGAGGCCGCCGAACCGTTCACGAGCGTTCCCTATGTCTGGTCAGACCAGTACGACACCAAGTTCCAGCTCATCGGGCTGCCCGGCCCGGACGACGACGTGGTCGTCGTCGACGGGTCGTTCACCGACGGGACGTTTCTCGCGTGTTGCGGACGCGACGGTCGCCTCGTCGCCGCGATGGGCGCCGGTCGTCCGCGCCAGCTGATGGCAGTTCGCCCACTGCTCGTGCGTGGCGCGCCGCTCCGCGAGGCCGCTGAGCTGTTCGGCCGCTGAGCTGCTGAGCCGCCGGCGGGAGGTACGACGAGCGTCGGGTCTGCGGCGCAGACGTGCAACGCCAGCTTGCAGCGGAGGCCTGCAGGGCAATCAGACGGCGAGGTGCGGCTAGAAGCTGATCGCCGTCAGCGCCGGCACCGTCGCCTCGGCTCGCGCCCGCGCGTCGAGCCAGCGACCGCGGTCGAGCCGACGGCGCGGTTCGACGACAGCGCGCGGCGCGGCCAGCGATGCCGCGTCGGCGAGAGATGACCAGGTCCCGACGGCAAGACCGGCGAGGAATGCTGCCCCGAGTGTCGTCGCCTCGACGACTGGGGCGAGCTCGACCGGACGGCGCGTCGCGTCCGCGAGCGCCTGGACAAAGGTCGCATTGGCGCTCATGCCTCCGTCGACGCGCAGGCGCTCGATCGTGTGGCCCGAGTCGATCTCGGCCGCCTCGACCAGGTCGGCTCCTCGGTGCGCGATGCCCTCGAGCACGGCGCGAACGACCTCCGCCCGGGTCGTCGAGGCGGACAGGCCGACGAGAGTGCCACGGGCCCCGAAGTCCCACAGGGGCGTGCCGATGCCGCCGAGCGCAGGGACGAACGTCACCCCTGCGGAGTCGCGCACCGACCCGGCGAGCGTATCGGTCTCGGCTGCGCTCGTCACGAGGCCGAGCCCGTGCTGGAGCCAGTCGATGCAGCTGCCGGCCGAGAGCATGATCGACTCGATCCCCCAGTGGATCATGCCGCCGTCCTGCCAGGCGACGACGGGGAAGCAACCGGCTTCGCCGCGAACAGCGAAGGGGGGGCGGTCGAGCCCGGTCGAGCAGTCGAGCATCGCTCCCGTCCCGAAGGTCACCTTCGCGTCTCCGGGCTCGAGGCAGCCCTGGCCGATCAAGGATCCTTGCTGGTCTCCGACGAGCCCGGCGATCACGGGATGGCCTGCGAGCGCGCGTGCCTCGCCGACGACCCCTGTCGAGTCGACGATGGAGGGCAAGACGGCTCGTGGGATGCGGAGCAGCTCGAGGACCGCCGGGTCCCATGCCGATCCGTCCGGCTCGACCAGACCGGTGACGGCCGCGTTCGTCGCGTCGGTCACGTGGAGCGAGCCCGCCGACAGCGTCCAGGCGATCCAGCTGTCGATCGTTCCGAAGCAGAGGTCGCGGCTGCGGCTCGGATCGTGCTCGTCGAGAAGGAGGGCAAGCTTGGTCGCCGACTGGTTGGGGGAGAGCCGTACGCCGCTCGCTCGCAACGCGAGGCAGCGTCCGGCCGTCCGCAGGTCCTGCCAGCCGATCCCCGGCCCGACGGGCACGCCGGTGCGACGGTCCCAGACGACGGTCGAGGCGCGCTGCGCGGCGACGGCGACGGCGGCCACGCTGCCGTGGCGCTCGAGGACCGTCTGGCAGGTCGCGAGAGCGGCCCGGGCGATCGCCTCCGGGTCGATCTCGACCATCCCGGGAGCAGCGGATCGTGCCGCGACGCTCGCGCGCTCGACGTCGAGGACGGTCGCGTCCGCGCCGACGACCGACGCGCGCACGTTGCTCGTCCCGACGTCGACGACGAGGATGTTCACCGGGCGACCGACTGCAAACCTTGCCACAGGCTGCAAACCTTGCCACAGGCCGCGGCGGGGGCGAGACGCGCGTTCGCTGTTTAGAACTTACCTAATGTTGGAGTCGCTATAGTCGCGTTGGGTGCGCACGCCGAGCTTGCAATGACCTCGGAGGGCGTACGCTGGCTCGTGGGGTCAGCCCGACCCGGGCAGGCGCGCGGGCCGTACCCGGCAAGGGCGGTGTCGCACCGCCAGATCCAGACGTGACGAGCCGGGCGGACGAGGGAGACCCGTCGCCCGGGCGAGAGGAGCGAGATGCCACAGCTCAAGGATTCGAAGACCGAGGCCAACCTCAAGGAGGCGTTCGCCGGGGAGAGCCAGGCGAACCGGCGGTACCTCTACTTCGCGCAGAAGGCGGACGTCGAGGGCTACCCGGACGTGGCTGCGCTGTTCCGATCGGTGGCCGAGGGCGAGACGGGCCATGCCTTCGGGCACTTCGACTTCTTGAAGGAGGTCGGAGACCCGGTGACGGGTGTGCCCGTCGGGCCGACGGTGGACAACCTCCGGTCCGCGGTCGCCGGAGAGACCTACGAGTACACCGAGATGTACCCCGGGTTCGCCCGCGTAGCCCGGGAGGAGGGTTTCGAGGAGGTCGCCGAGTGGATGGAGACGCTCGCTCGTGCCGAGAAGAGCCACGCAGGCCGCTTCCAGCAGGGGCTCGCCTCCGTCGGCGGCTGAGCACGCACGGGCCGACGCGTCGCCCGCCGACTCCGGGGCTCCGCACGAGTCGGAGCCCCGAGGTCCGGGCGGCGACGTGCGGAGGCCGGTGGGCAGGCCCAGGTGGCGGATCCCGCCGCCGTAGACCCTGGCGCTGAGCCTCGGACGACACCGAGTAGAGCGGCAGGCCGGACGACCAGGGAGACGAGATGACGACGACGTACGACCCCTACCATCCGCGCTATCTCGTGGAGAGCGACTTGCGGGACGAGTTCGAGCGCGTCTTCGACCTCTGCCACGGCTGCCGCCTGTGCTTCAACCTGTGTCCGTCGTTCCCGTCGATGTTCGACGCGATCGACGCGCACGACGGCGACGTCGGCGCGATGACCGTCGCCGAGCAGGACAAGGTCGTCGACGAGTGCTATCAGTGCAAGCTCTGCTACGTCAAGTGCCCGTACGTGCCGCCCCACGAGTGGGACCTCGACTTCCCGCGCCTCATGATGCGGGCGCACGCAGTGCGGCACGCCAAGGCCGGTCGTCCCGTCGTCGAGCGCCTCGCGGACCAGTTTCTCGGGCGGACAGACCTGCTCGGCACCGTGTCGAGCGCGGCTGCGCCCGTCGTCAACGCGATCACCGGCACGACCGGATCCCTGCCACGGCGAATCATGCAGGAGACGGTCGGCATCCATGCCGAGCGAGTGCTGCCGCCGTACGCGCGCGAGCGGTTCAGCACATGGTTCCGGCGCCGCAGGTCCGCAGGTGTCGAGTCTCCGCGGGCCGAGGTGAGCGTCTTCCCGACGTGCTTCGTCGAGTACATGGCGCCGGAGATCGCCGAGGACCTCGTCGCGGTCTACGAGCACAACTCGATTGCCTGCTCGCTTCCCGCTGGGACGCGATGCTGCGGAGCGCCATGGCTGCACGGAGGTGACGTCGCGCGCTTCGAGCGTGTCGCCCGTAAGAACGTCGCGGCGCTCGCGTCCGAGGTGCGGGCCGGGCGTGACGTCGTCGTGTCCCAGCCGACGTGCGCCTACGTGATCAAGAAGGACTACCCGATCTATGCGCCCGGCGTCGACGCGGATCTCGTCGCCGAGCACACCTTCGACGCGTGCGAGTACCTCGTGAACGAGCACCGCCGCGAAGGTGGGGGTCTCGACACGCATTTTCCGGGCGAGGTGCCCGGGACGGTCGTCTACCACCTTGCCTGTCACATGCGTGCGCAAAACATCGGCTTCAAGGGTCGTGACCTGCTCGCGCTCACCGGCGCCAAGGTGTCGCTCGTCGAGCGATGCTCGGGGATCGACGGGACGTGGGGCTATCGGTCGGAGAACTACGAGCTCGCGCGCAAGGTAGCCCGACCGTTGGCTCGCGAGATGACGGCGGCCGCTGCCGACGCGGTCTGCGGCGACTGTCACCTCGCGAACACCGCGATCCGCCAGGAGACTGGCCTCAGGGCGTCCCATCCCCTGCAGCTCCTGGCGCGGGCGTATGGCATCGCAGTCGGGAGCCGGCGGTGAGCGGGCTGCGCTTGGCCGACATCGCCGACCTGCGGGCCTACGAGCGTGAGCGGGACGGGCTGCGGAGGAACGTGATCGCGTTGAAAAAGCTCCGGCGCGTCTCGCTCGGCCCGCTGCTCAGCGTCGTGCTCGAAAACCGCACGACGGTGCGCTTCCAGGTCCAGGAGATGGCACGAGCCGAGCGGATCCTCGACGACGCGAAGATCCAAGCCGAGCTCGACGTCTACAACCCGCTCATCCCGGCTCCCGGCGAGCTGTCGATGACGTTGTTCGTCGAGCTCACGACGGAGGCCGAGCTGCGCGAGTGGTTGCCGAAGCTCGTCGGGATCGAGCGGCACATCGTCGTGCGCGTGGGCGATGGTGCCGAGGCGGTCGTCGTCCGCAGCACCGTCGACCCGGCGCATGCGTCGCAGCTCACGAGGGACGAGGTGACCGCGTCGGTCCACTACGTCAAAGTCGCGCTGCCGCCAACTGTCGCGAGTCGTGTCCTGGCAGAAAGCACCGTGCTCGTCTCCGACCATCCGCAGTACCAGCACGAGACGGAGCTGCTACCTGCGACGAAGGCATCCGTGGTCGCGGACTGGTCGGCGGGCTGAGGCCTGCGGCGAGGTGCGGAGTCGAGCGACCCGGGTGTGCTGGACATGCGCGCTCCGACGCGACAAAATGGATGCTCCAACTCACCGTAGGTCTGTGCGGACGGGGAGTTGGGCGCCCGGGGCAGTCGGGCCGTGTCGTGAGCTAGGTCGGCCAAGCCTATCTCTCGTCGGGGCACCGCTTGCACGGAGCTCAGGACAACTTGTCGTCCTGTGACTCCAGGCACGGGTGGGAGATGCCGTTTGGGGTGAGTCCGAGAGCGCAGCGCGAGAAAGTGATCGTCCGATGAACGCCACGTGGCGACAGCGAGCAGCATGTCGGGGCATCGATCCCGACATCTTCTACCCGGTCACCGACGAGGAGGCCGAGGAGGCGAAGGCGATCTGTGCCAGCTGTCCGGTCCACCAGCTCTGCCTCGAGCACGCCCTGGCCCACCGGGAGCGTGACGGCGTCTGGGGCGGGCTCACCGAGCGGGAGCGGCGTCGGGTCTTGCGCCAGCGGCGCAAGAGCGCCTGAGCAAGCCGGTCCCGGTGTCCTCGCCGCGTCCGAGCGCGCACGCAACGTCGACGTGAGCGTCGTCGTGCCGCCGACGGTGACGGCGGACGGGGACGCTTTCGTCGACGCCGGTGGCTGGGCGGCCGTCCTCGGTCGGTTGTTCTCCGGCGAGGACCTCGGCACCGATCAGGCACGCGCCGCCTTCGGGGAGATCCTGGCAGGACGTTCGACTCCGAGCCAGATCGCGGCGTTCGTGGCGGCGCTGCGCACGAAGGGTGAGTCGGTCGAGGAGCTGACCGGCTTCGTGTCGGCGATGCGCGCCGTCGGCGAGCCTGTCACGATCACGCACGACGCGATCGACACGTGTGGCACGGGCGGCGACCGGCACGGCACGGTGAACGTCTCGACGCTCGCGGCGTTCGTCGCGGTCGCCGCCGGAGCCGTGGTCCTCAAGCACGGCGGCCGGGCTGCTTCCTCCCGCTCCGGGTCGGCCGACGTCCTCGAGGCGCTCGGCGTCGCGGTGGACCTCGGGCCCGACGGCGTTGCCCGCTGTGTCGCGGAGGCGGGGATGGGCTTTTGCCTCGCGACGCGCTTTCATCCGGCGATGCGCCATGCGGCCCCGGTTCGCCGGGAGCTCGGCGTGCCGACGGTCTTCAACGTGCTGGGACCGCTCGTCAACCCCGGACGCGTCCGCCGCCAGGTCGTCGGCATCGGGGACGCCGCGATGGCCGACCGGATGCTCGACGTGCTCGAGGCGGGTGGCGCGGTCCACGTCATGGTCGTCCACGGTCGCGACGGCCTCGACGAGCTCTCGACGACCGCGCCGACCGACGTCCTCGAGCTCGTCGTGGACCCAGACGGCAGGTCGCACCGCCGGACGTTCGTGGTCGACCCTGGCGAGCTGGGGCTCGCCCCGGCGGACCTCGCGTCGCTGCGCGGTGGCGATCCTGCGGAGAACGCCCGTCACGGCCGCGAGATCCTCGCCGGAGGGCTCGGGCCCCGACGCGACGTGGTCGCCTTGAATGCCGCGGCGGCCCTTGTCGTCGCAGGCCGTGCCGCTGACCTTGCGGACGGTCTCGAGCAGGCCGTCGCCGCGCTCGACTCCGGAGAGGCCGAGCGTGTCCTCGATCGCCTCGTCGTGGTCTCCGCCGCGGCCGCCTCGGCTGGGCTGTGCTGAGCGACGCGGCGCCGGGGGCTCGGTCGGACGGCTCGTCCCGGAGCTACCGCGTCCGGGTCGGGACCCAGCAGGTGACGCTCCCCGTCGTCGCGCTCGGTGGCGGGCTGTCGATCGCGCTTTTGATCACCGTGGACCAGGGCGTCTCGTTCATGGCCCAGGCCGGTCGCGAGATCGCGGCATTGCTGGCCCCGACCGGCGTGGAGATCGTCGCGACTGCGGCGACGATGGGGCTCCCCGTCGCGATCGAGACGAGCCGGTCCCTCGGCTTCGACGACTACCTTGTCCTCCACAAGACGCCGAAGATCCACCTCGCCGACGCGCTCGTCGAGGACGTCCGCTCGATCACGACCGGACCGGTGCAGCAGCTGCGACTCGACCGCGCGCGGACCGGGTCCGTTGCGGGCCGGCGCGTGGCCTTCGTCGACGACGTCGTCTCGACGGGATCGTCTGCAGCCGCTGCGCTCCGGTTGCTCCGCCGGGCCGGCGCAGAGGTCGTCGCGGTCGCTGCGCTCGTGACCGAGGCAGAGCTATGGCGCACCGCGCTCGGCGACGACGCGGGTCTCGTCCGCTCCCTCGGAGCGATGCCCGTCTTCCGCTCGGGTGACGACGGCGCACTCGTCGAGGACTGGCAAGGCCAGTAGGACGCCGCCTGGGCACGGGCCCGGCACGCGGACCGACAGTGCGCGAAGGGCGTCTGCCGAGTGCGGTCGAACCACGAGCATCTCCACGCTGGCCGGCGCGCCATTCGCCGTGCCGGGCTCGCCGAGGTCCTCGTCGGCGACGAGATCACAGTTTGCTCACACAAACCGTGCCAGCTCCGCACACGACGACGCGAGAATGATCGGGCGCGATAGCCGTGACGGAACGCGGTGGGCTGCGGCGGAGAAGGATGACGATCTCGATGAGGACGAGAACCCGGGGGCGGGCGACGAGGATGGTCGCTGGAGCGGGACTGACCGCGCTCCTGTTCGCTGCGTCGCTCGGCACAGCCGGCGCGAGCTCGCGCGGCGCTTCGGCCCCGGGAGGCGCCGGTGCGGTGAACGGCACGGCGACGAGCCCCTTCGAGGACGTGACGCCGCCGACCTTCGACGACGGCACTCCTCTTGCCGCGGCCCAGCAGTGGATGGAGGTGGCGCTGTCCCACCGGACGCGCCGGCTCGACGTGCTCGCGAAGGCCGTGTCGGACGCGAAGGACCTTCCCGGCAACGTGAGCGCAGGCCTCGCCAAGCTCGTCGCGACCGACTCCGTCGGCATCGGTGGGCTTCTCGGGCAGGTGTCGAGCGCGACAGACCTCGGGACGATCGACCAGGCTGCCGCGTCGATGGTGGACGACTACCGGGTCTACGCCGTCGTGACGCCCGTCGTGCGGACCACGCTAGCAAGCTATGCCCAGCTGGCAGCGGTTGCGTCCCTGCAGTCGCTCGAACCGGCGATCGGAGCGGCGATGGCGACGGACAGCAAGTCCGCCTCGGCGGACCGCGCCGCTGCGCTCTACCGCGATCTGCTCACTCAGCTCGGCGACGTGACGGCCGCAGACACGGCCGAGGTTGCGTCTGTCCTCGCGCTGGGTCCGGACAGCTTCCCGTCCTCCTCGGGGGTGCTTGCGAGCGCGAGCTCGACGCTCACTGCAGCGGCGGCGCGGATCGCGTCGGCACGCCAGGACGTCCAGGGTATCGTCCAGCTGCTCGCTGCCCCGGGCCTTGCGCGGATGCGAGCCCGGTTGGGCGCGCACGGCTGACGCGGCTCACGAGCGCGGGCGATGGCGCTCGAGCTCCAGCCGTAGGCGGAGCCGGCAGATGCCGGCGAGCGACTCGATGCTCCGTCGCCACACCGGTGTGCGCGGTGGCCGGCGCTCGGCCACCGTCGCAGGGATCTCGACGGTCACGAGGCCCGCACGCTCGGCCCGGACGACCATCTCGACGTCGAAGACGCTACCTGCCATGACGCACGAGCCCACGATCGGCGCGATCGCGGCGCGGTCGAGAGCCTTCATCCCGTGCGCGTCGCTCACCTTCATGTCGAGCAGCCACCTGTTCGCTGTCGCGAAGCCGAGCGTGAGCAGTCGCCGCACGAGTGGTCGCCGGTCCCGTGCCCCGGCTGCGCGCTTGCTCGCCACGACGATCGCCGCCTGCTCGTCCCGGATGCGCGCGAGCGCGGCGTCGACGAACGCGAGGTCGTAGTAGTCGACGTCGACGTTGACGACCACGTCGCCCCGTGCTGCGAGGAAGCCGGCACGCAGGGCTGCCCCGTAGTTGCCGGTGGGCAGGGACAGGACGCGCAGGTCGGGCATCTGCGCGGCGAGCAGGCGGGCGAGACGTAGCGTGCCGTCTGTCGAGCCGTTCTCGACCACGATGAGCTCTGCGTCGATCCCGCGGGCAGACAGGCCGGTCGTGAGGTTGGTGACGGTCGAGCCGAGCAGGGAGACCTCGTTGTGCGCCGGGAGCACGACCGAGAGTGCGGGATGGCCCGGTGGTTCGGTCACGGTGTGTCCTCCGATCCAGGTCCGGGCTCGTCGTCCAGCTCGGGTGCAGCCGCACCCGGCTCTCGCTCCGGTGCAGGGACGGGCTCGGGTGCAGCCGCACCCGGCTCCGGCTCGGGCTCTCGACCGGCATCTGCCGCGTCGGTTGGGCTGGCGTCCGGCGCGGCTGCCGAGACGGCAAGATCCTCGCCGGTGATGCTCGGCCGGATGCCCGCGGACGCCGGCCGCACGAGAGCGACCGTCGCGCCGATGCCGAGCAGCGACGCGAGCTTGCCGACGACGTCGACGCCCGTCGTGCCGTAGTGCAGCTCGACGTGGTGCGCGGTCGGCACGACGACCATGAGGTTTGGTGTGATCTCGTACGGCCCGGTCGCTCCGGTCGCCTGCCAGTTCGGAAAGTACGGGACCTTCACCACGACGGGATCGCCGGTGCGTGAGACGTCGAACGACACGCTCGAGTCCGTCGTCTCGATGCCGTGGACCGCCGTCGTCGGTGTCGCGGTGGCCTGCGCGGGCGGCACGAGCGTGCCGGCGACGCGCCGCGGCCAGCTCGCCGGGCCGGCGCGCGCGATCGGGACCGGCCAGTACTGCTCGTCCTGGTACCAGCTGATCCCGAGATCGAGGAAGCGCTGCGCCGAGAGGCCCGTCTCGACGACCGGGTCGTAGCGGAGCGGGGTGACGATCGCCGAGTTGTGGACGAGGAACAAGTCCCAGGCCGCGCCGGGCGGCGCCGGCTGGCCGGCGGCGAGCCCGTCGACGACTCCGGCCGATGCCGGGGAGGAGCCGACCTCGGTCAGCGCAGGGTCGGCGAGCGCCTCCTGCTCGGCGCGCGGCGAGTTCGCGAGGTAGTAGCGGACGCCGGCGAGCTGGAGGTGGCGGACCCCGTCTGCGACGTCGAATCCCTGGTAGGGGATACCGACGACGGGGTTCGAGGGGGCGATCGAAAGCTCGGACTGGTCGAGGAAGTGGAACGGTGTCGTCGTCGAGGACTCGTAGTAGAGGCCTTCGGTCGTGTCGATGCAGCCGTTCGTCCAGAGCGGGAAGGACATCGGGGCGAGCGTGGAGCCGAAGGTGTCGGTCATGTTCGGCGAGTACTCGTAGTCGAGCCGGCCACAGCCGTCGCGGGAGGCGGCGTGCTCGAGCATCGCGACGAGCGACGTGAACTGCTGCCAGCCCGGCTTGGCCTGGTAGCCGCTGTAGTTCCAGCTCGCCCAGCCGTCCACGGGGTTCGACGCGCCGGCCGGAGGCGTGTAGAGAGGCAGGACGCCGAGCCAGCCGGCGACGAGCGCGAGCCCGGTCGCACCACCGACGGCGCCGGTCAGCGCCGGGTGCCAGCTGAGGGTCCGCGCGCCCGACAGGGCGATCCGTCCGACCTGCGCGACTGCGTAGCCAGCGAGCAACGACGTCGTGAGGAACCAGAACGGCAGCCATCGGCCGTTGTAGACGAGGCCCGAGGGCAGGACGAGGAAGCCGAGAGCGCTCGCCGCCGCGAGGAGGCCGAGCGCGAGCGCGACGCGGTCTCGTCGCGCGAGCGCGATGCCGAGACCGAGCAGGGCCAGCCACTGGACGGCCTGCTCGCCGTCTTGGGGGATGAGGTTCTGATACGCACTGCCGACTCGCCCGTAACCCATGGAGGAGGAGTAGCGCAGGTAGGCACCGAAGGGCAGGAGCCAGAAGGCGGCGAGGAGGCCCCCTGCGAGCCCGACGGGGACGAGGGTCGAGACGATGGCGCGCCGTGACCCGCAGACGAGCGTGAAGACGATGGCCGCCCCGGCGGCAAACAGGGCGGGCACGACGTGGCACAGGGCCGTTGCGAGGAACAGCACTGCTGCGAGCCAGCGCAGGCGACCGGTGCGCAAGGCGTAGACGAACACTCCGAGGAAGAACAGCGCGAACGCGACCCCGAGGGTGAAGGAGAACTCGCCAGCCATCGTCGAAGCGATCGTCCCGCCGTCGATGTTCCACGAGACGTAGACGCTCGAGTTCGCACCGCTCGCGTAGAGGAAAAGCAGGCCGAGGGTCCCGACGCACAGCAGCGCCGGGACGGGGCGCCGGTAGCCGGCGAGCCGTCCGAAGCTGTACGCCGCTAAAGGGACGAGCAGGGGCCCGAGCGCGGTGACGACCTTGAAGGCAACCGCATAGGGCAAGAGCAGCGAGAAGGCGGCGATCGCGAGCGCAGGGAGGGGGAAGTAGAAGACGTAGAGCGGGAACCCGTCGAACCACTGCGGGTCCCACCCGGTGAGCCGGCCGTGGGGGAGCAGGTCGTGGATGAGGTAGTGGACGGCGACGACGTGCCCGGCGGTGTCGCCGCCGACGTCCATATTCGGACCGAAGAGCAGGCTCGGCTGGAGCTGGTCGAAGACGAAAGCGATGGTGCCGGCGACCAGAGCGAAGCTCACGGCCGCGCCGACGACACCTGCTCGATCGGTTGACCAGGCCACCTGCACGCGGCGGGCGAGCCCGGAGAGCGAGGGCGTCCGCACGCCGCGCATCCTACCGAGCGGGGCGTGCCGGCGGTCGCGTCCAGGCGGGCATGCCGGCAACCGTCGGCCGCTCCGGCCGGTCTCGACCTCGCCGCCGGTGGTAGTCTTGGCGGGTTGCGGGCCGTTGGCGCAGTCCGGTAGCGCACTTGCATGACACGCAAGGGGTCACAGGTTCAAGTCCTGTACGGCCCACCCGCACAACCCCTGGTCAGAGAGCGTTCTGGCCGGGGGTTCGTCGCGAAGCCCGCGGGGAGCTGCTCCCCCGACGGCTCGCGTACCCGGTGACCAGTCGACGCAGCTCGGAGCGGGCCGCTGTTCGCCGATATCGTGCTCGCGATGAGCGCGGGTGACGCGGGGAGCAGTCTCGACACGGGTCCGAGGGGACGTCGTCTTTGTTGGACGGTGCTCGATCGACTCCATCCCGATCCGGTCTCGTCGCCATTCTGGAGAGCCGTCTTCGAACCCGAGCCGGACGGCTTGCTACGGGTGCTCGAGGAGTCCCTTCCGGCAATCGACTTCGCCGCGCTCGCCGATCCGGCGAGCGAGGGGCTGCTCTTCCAGTGCCTCGCCGACTCGGTCGACACGGCGCGCTACTGGCAGGAGCCCGACGAGATGGACGTGGCGCTCGCCGATCCGCGGCTCTCCGACGCGCTTGCGCTCGTCGCGGCTCGCGTTGCGGCGTCGCCCGCAGCGACGTGGTGGTCGGCCGGGCTCGACCCTTCGCGCCAGGTCTTCGTCGACAAAAAGGAGGGGAGCATCAAGGCAGCTCCCGTCTTCCAGGGCGCTCGAGCCGTCCTCGAGGTCTGGCGGGACCAGGTGACCGGTCCCGGCACGCGCCACCGGGGGCAATGGGTGGGCGGTCCGTGGTGGTCCACGCCGCAGTGGTGGATCCTCGCCAAGGATCTCGAACAGTACGGACAGCATCCCCCGATCGTCGCCACCACGACGCAGTCGCGGCCGGGTCTTGGTGCGGTCGGGTTGCTGCTCGAGGAGGACACCGACGGAGCCCCGAGGGCGACGTGTTGGCCAGTGCACCCGAGCAGGCCGGTGCGGGTCTTCGAGATCGACGGCGCAGACCGTTGGATGGAGCTCGTCTCGACCTACGGCATCGACGTCACGGGCCAACGGATCGCCCACTGGTCGATCGCGACCGGGCTCGACCGCCGGTGGACCATTCCCGACTGGTCCGCCGCTGCAAGTGACTACGACGCGGTCCACCTCACGGTGAACGGCTACCTCACGACCTCCGGCCGAGCGCTGTCGATGGACGCGGAGTGGGCGACCTTCCTCGCTGGCTGGAGCCCGGACGTCTCGTTCTGGCTCTCTGACGTTCTCGAAGTGGTCGGCCCACCGCAGACCTGGACGGCCGAGGAGTCCGATAGCGACTCCAGCCCGCCGTCAGCCAGTGGGAGCAACAATCAACACTCATGCCCCGGGGAAACGGCCTGACGTCGGGGCGGGGCGGGGCGGGGTAGACGCTAGGTTGGAGGGGTGGTCAGCTCGGCGGTCCACTCGGTCAACATCGGGATCCCCCGGCCAATCCGAGCCAAGTCTGGTGTGACTGGCATCGACAAGCGACCGGTGCAGGGGCCAGTTGCGGTCACGGTGCCCGAGGCCGGTGGCAGCGGCCTGGCGGGTGACAGCATCTGTGACATCGAGAACCACGGCGGCCCGGGGCAGGCGGTGTACGCCTTCGCCCGCGACGACCTCGACTGGTGGCAGGACCGTCTCGGACGGTCGTTGCCTGACGGATGCTTCGGCGAGAACCTCACGACCGTCGGCATCGACGTCACCACTGCTCGCCTGGGCGAGACATGGCGCGTCGGTGACGACGTCGTGCTGGCCATCACGGGCCCCCGCATTCCCTGCTCGACCTTCGCCGCCTGGATGGGTTCTCGAGGCTGGTTGAAGGACTTCGTCGCGCGGGGTCGTCCCGGCGCCTACCTCCGGGTCGTCAAGGCCGGGACCGTTCGTCCTGGTGACACCATCACCGTCGAGCGTCGCCCTGACCACGACGTCGACGTAGGTCTGTGTTTCCGAGCGCTGACCGGCCGACGCGAGTTGCTGCCTCGGCTTCTTGCCGCTGGCGAGCACCTGGATGCTGCCCTTCGCGACATCGTCGTCGCCGGCCGGGGCTTCGACGACGACTCTGACGGCGAGTGACCCGGGCCCCACTCGAGTCCGATGGCACCATGGCTTGGAGGCGCAGACCCGGCGGTTGCAACCTCATGGCTGGTCGTCGTCATCGGCCTGTCGGGCGCCCGCAGGTCGACGCTTGCCGACCTGGTCCCGACGGTTGCCCGCACGGTTGAAGCTCCACTCCTCCCGACGGGACGCTCCAGACGTTCCGGAAAGCGCTTCGTGGCTGGCGCTCGTCGTGGCTCTGATCAGGGACGCCCCCTGGGCAGACCCGTTCGTCGCCCCTCTGGACAGAGTCCACTGGAAGAGGACGACCCCGTTGGTGGAGCTCGCAAGTTAGCCGTCCAGGTTCGCTGCGCCGAGCGGCTCGCGGCACTGGACGAGGCTCGCTCTGATCTGCGCGACCTCGCGCCGGTCTTCACCCGGGCGGCAACCGATCCGGGAGAGCGGGTCTCTCTCGACGGCGTGCTCGACACCTTCGGATTGACGCGTGAGCAACTCAACGCGCTCCCCGACGAGGACTGACGCCGAGCATCTCACTTGCCCGAGAGCACCGGCCAGTCAAGTCCCCGCACCGTCTTCGCGCCCGCGGCGATCGACGACCTCCGACGGATCGGGCCGTCCGCGACACCGCGTGTGCTCGAGAACCTCCTCGTGCTCGAATCGGACCCGGAGGCCGGCCACCCACTCGGCGAGGAGCCGACCGCCTTCCGCAAGCTCGTCGTCGGCAAGGGCCCCTGTCGGATCGTTGACCGGGTGACCGGGACGGCCATCGGGATTTGCGAAATCTGGGCCATCGGACTTCGCAGTGATGGCGAGATCTACTCCGAGGCAGCTGCGCGCGCGGCGAAGTCCTCGACGCCTGGACTGCATTTTGCAGCCGGAGCGCTAGCTGGCTGAACGCCTCAACCGATCAGCGACGGCGCGATCGCTTCGCCCGTCGCAGGTCGGGCACCGGCGGACCCAGGCTCTTCGGGACAGCGCACGGACCGGACAGCGCACGGACCGGTCAGCGCGAGGACCGTTCAGAGGCGCCGGATGCGGATGGTGGCGTCGAGCTTCGCGAGGCGCTCGAGCGTCGCCTCGTCGTAGTCGCTTGCGATATCGGTGATGACGTAGCCGAGGTCGCCCTTCGTGCCGAGCGCCTGGCCCTCGATGTTGATGGCGCTGTCTGCAAAGATGCCGTTGATCGTGGCGAGCACGCCAGGGGTGTTGCGGTGGACGTGGACGAAGGCGTGGCTGCCGGCACGCTGGGCGAGCTCGACATGCGGGAAGTTGACAGAGAGCGCCGTCGTGCCCGTCTTGACGTAGTCGATGAGCTTGCGCGCGACGAACTGCCCGATGTCGACCTGTGCCTCCTCTGTGCTACCCCCGACGTGGGGCGTGAGGATGACGTTGCTTGCGCCGCGCAGGCCGGAGACGAAGGGCTCGCCCTTGCCGGACGGCTCGGTCGGGAAGACGTCGATCGCCGCTCCGGCGAGGTGCCCGGACTCGATGCTGGCCCGCAGCGCATCGTGGTCGACGACGAAGCCGCGGCTCAGGTTGAGGAACAGCGAGCCGCGCTGCATCCTGGCGAACTCGGCCGCGCCGAAGAAGTTGCGGTTGTCCGGCCGGCCGTCCACGTGCAGGCTCACGACGTCGACGGACTCGAGGAGCTCCTCGAGGCTGTCGCAACGCCGGGCGTTGCCGAGGGCAAGCCGGTCGGCGGAGTCGTAGAACGCGACGGCCATGCCGAGGCTCTCGGCGACCACCGACAGCTGCGTGCCGATGTTGCCGTAGCCGACGATGCCGAGCCGGCGACCGCGCACCTCGTGGCTGCCGATCGCCGACTTGTCCCAGATCCCTGCGTGCATCGCAGCGTTCTTGTCCGTTAGCCTGCGCGTGAGGGCGATGATCTCCGCGATCGCAAGCTCGACGACGCTGCGTGTGTTCGAGAACGGGGCGTTGAACACGGCGATCCCGCGCGTCGTCGCGTCGACGAGGTCGATCTGGTTCGTGCCGATGCAGAAAGCGCCGACGGCGACGAGGCGGGGGAACCGACCGAGCACGTCGGCGCTCAGCTGCGACTGGGACCGGATGCCGAGCAGCTCGACACTGTCGGCGTAGGTCGCGATCGCCTCCTCGTCGAGCGCATGGGCCAGGCGCACGACGTCCCACCCCGCTTCGCGGAGCAGCTCCTCGGCGCCGACGTGGATGTTCTCGAGAAGGAGCGCTCTCGGGTGGACTGCGGCGGAGTCGTCGTGAGCAGGAGACATGGCCTTCAGTCTACCGGGAGGCTTCCTGACCGGCCGCCCGGCTGGTCCCCGGTCCTTGTGCGAGGCGCGAGGCGAGAAGCGCCGCGAGGGTCGTCGAGTTCCCGTGTCGGGCCGGATCGAGGTGCTCGAGCTGGATCGAGCAGCTGAAGCCGTCGAGGACGACCGGAGCGTCGCCCGCCTGGGCGGAGAGCCGCGGGATCCACCACTGCTCAGCGATCTGGCGGGACACGGCGTCGTGCTCGGCCTTGTAGCCGAAGGCTCCGGCGAGGCCGCAGCAGCCGGCGTCGAGCAGGCGGGCGTCGTAGCCGAGCCGGGAGAGGACCTCCCGGTCGGGCGTGGGCGTGCCGATTGCCCGACCGTGGCAGTGCGGCTGGACGAGGACGGTGCGCTTGCCGTCGGGGAGCGGCGGAGCGGAGCGGGCGAGCACCTCGAGGGTCTCCGAGCCGACGAGATGCTCGGCGAGGCTGCGCGCGGCGCCGGCGAGGCGCGCTGCGCGCGGGTCGTCCGCCAGGAGCTTCGGCAGCTCGTCGCGGAACGCCGCGAGGCAGCTCGGCTCGGGCACGACGACATCGAGGCCCGCGTCGACGTAGGGCGTGAGCACGTCGAGCAGGCGCCGCAGGGTCTGGCGCGCCTCGTCGAGCATCCCGCTGTCGTAGAGGGTCCGCCCGCAGCACGCCCACTCGCGCGGGACGAGGACCTGCTCGCCACCGGCCTCGAGGACGGCGACGGTGTCGTGCAGGATCCCGGGACGGAACGCGTTCGTGAAGGTGTCGGGCCACACGACGACCGTCGCGTTCGAGCCCCTCGCCAGACGGCGCGCATCGGACGTCCGACGGAACGCGGTCGTGGCGAAGCGCGGGGCGGGCCGTGTCGCCGTGACGCCGACGGCGCGCTTGGCTGCGCGGCTGAGCGGGTTGTCGCCGGCGAGGAGGTTTGCCGTGCGCGGCAGGTACGACGCGACGCGAGCGAGCCGGGGGAGCGCCCCGAGCGCCCGGTCGACGAGCGGCCGTCGCCTTCCAGCGTAGTAATGGGCGAGGAACTCCGACTTGTAGGTCGCCATGTCGACGTGCGTCGGGCAGTCGACAGCGCAGCCCTTGCAGCCGAGGCAGAGATCGAGGGCCTCGCGCACGTCCTCGCTCTGCCAGGTCGTCGCGACGACCTGGCCCTGCATCATCTCGACGAACAGGCGCGCTCGGCCGCGGGTCGAGTGCCGCTCGTCGCGTGTCACCCGGTAGGACGGGCACATGACGTCGATGTCGTCGCGGCGGCATCGCCCGACCCCGACGCAGCGCTCCACCGCTTCCTGGAGTGACCCCGCGTCGTCCGCGAAGGCGTAGTAGAGCGGGCCGAGCGAGCTGTGCCGGTGGTCGGGCCCGTGCTTCAGGTTCGTGTCGAGGGGGAAGGGGTCGACGACCTTGCCGGGGTTCATGCGCCCTGCCGGGTCGAAGATCGCCTTGAACTCCCGGAACGCACCGACGAGCTCCTCGCCGAACATCTTCACGAGCAGCTCGCCCCTGCCCTGGCCGTCGCCGTGCTCGCCGGAGAGAGAGCCGCCGAAGGAGACGCAGACCTCTGCGGCGCGCTCGAGGTAGGCACGGTAGCGAGCGAGACCCTCGATCGACCCGAGGTCGAAGTTGTTGCGCGTGTGGACGCAGCCCTGTCCGAAATGGCCGTACCAGGCTCCCGAGTAGCCGAACTCCTTCCAGAGCTCGCTGATGGCACGTAGGTAGGCGCCGAGGTGCTCCGGCGCGACCGCAGCGTCCTCCCAGCCTTCGTGGTTCGCCGCTTCGCCAGGTGGTCGCGCCGTCGCCCCGAGCCCGGACTCCCGGACGGACCAGACGCGACGCTGGCCGATCGGGTCGTCGAAGCGGCGCCAGGCGATGCCGCCGGGCAGGCCGGCGACGAAGGCAGCGGCGAGCTCGTCCGCGCCCGGCGCGTCCGCCGCGCCGAGCTCCGCGAGGAGCCAGCCGCGACCGGCCGGCAGGAGGTCGAGCGCCTCGGTGTTGAGATCGGCCTTGCGCATCTGGCGGGTGAGCGTGTCGTCGAAGCCCTCGAGACCGAGAAGTGCGTGGTCGATCCCCCGATCGGCGGCGAGAGAGCGCCCCAGCTCGAGCAAGCTCGGCACGGCGTCGGCCGCTTCGAAGACGTCGGGAAAGCCGAGCACGACGAGGCGCCGCGCGACCGGGCGCTCGGACAGCTGGAGAGTCGCCTCCGTGACGAGCATGCAGGTGGACTCGGTCCCGACCAGGGCGCGAGCGACGTGCATGCCGTTCTCGGGGAGAAGCTGGTCGAGGTTGTAGCCGCTGACCCGGCGTGGCACGTCGGGAAAGCGCGCGCGCACGAGGGGTCCGTAGCGTTCTGCGAGAGAGCCGAGGTTGTCGAGGATGCTCTCGGCCCGGGCACGAGCCTCTCGACTGTCAACGTCTCGGGTGCCGGGGACGGTCGAGATCTTGCCGTCACCGCCGAGCTCGAGCTCGATCCCGTCGTAGGTGACGATGCGCAGCGACTCGATGTTGTCGACGGTCTTGCCTGCGTACAGCGCATGCGTCCCGCAGGAGTTGTTGCCGATCATCCCGCCGAGGGTGCACCAGGCATGGGTTGCCGGATCCGGCCCGAACGTGAGCTGGCCGACGCGTGCGATCTCCGCCTGGAGGTCGTCGAGGACCACGCCGGGTTGGACACGAGCCGTGCGCGCGACCGGGTCGATCTCGAGGACGCGGTTCATGTGCCGTGAGAAGTCGACGACGACCGCGACGTTGCAGGCCTGGCCGGCGAGGCTCGTGCCCGTGCCCCGGCCGAGGATCGGCGCTTCGTGCGCCCGGCAGACGTCGACCACGGCGACGACGTCTGCGGCATCGAGGGGGAAGACGACGCCGAGAGGCACCTGGCGGTAGTTGGAGGAGTCGGCGGAGTAGACGGCGCGCGTCGCAGGGTCGAAGCGGACGTCGCCGCGCACGGCGGCGCGCAGGGCGGCCTCGAGCGAGAGCCGGGCGGCCTCGTCGAGACCCGAGCGGTCGATATGCGATCCCGGGCGCACCGCTGCTCGTCCGTCGTGCTCTGTCGTCATCGTTGGCGCTCCCACCCGTCGAAGTCGCAGCGTCGGATCGTATCCCGGCGCTCCGGTCGGGCGGCCGACGGGCCTGTCTCGACCCAGCCTGTCTCGACCCAGCCTGTCTCGACCCAGCCTGTCTCGAGTCCTAACCCACTGCGCGCTCGAGCGTGCGCAGGATCCGCTCCTCGCTCACCGGAGCTGGGGTCCCGAGGGATTGCGCCCAGAGCGACACCCGCAGCTCCTCGATCATCCAGCGTGCAGACGTGAGCGCATGGTGCGACTGGTCGGGTCCGCTTCCGATGGGCTGCTGCGACGCGAGCTCGTCGTAGCGCGCTCGGACGCGACCGATCGTGGCCTGGCGGATCGCGTCCCGGGCGATATCGGCGGGGAGGCGCTCGAGGCGTCGCTCGCTGGCTGCGAGATAGCGACGCAGGTCGACAAGGCGGTCCGCTCCGGTCGCTGCGACGAAACCGGGGTAGACGAGGTCGCCGAGCTGTGCGCGGACGTCGGTGAGCGCCGCACGGAGCAGGCCGCTACGGTCACGCGTCTCGAGCCACGCCGCTCGCTCGGATACGAGGGTTGTCGCAGCGAGCACCTCGGCTGCCGTCGCGGCGAGGCGCGCGCTGCGGTCGAGCAGCTCACGGCGCGCCGTGGTCGCCATCGCTGCAAAGCCGGCGGCGTCGAACGCCGGTCCGCCGTGCTCGGCGACGATCTGATCGGCCGCCGCTGCCGTGCAGTCGGCGAGCAGCTCGCCGAGGTTCGCACCGGACCGGGCGACGGCGAGCTTGGCGGAATTGGATAGCCGCCGCTGCAGATGACCCGCGGGCTCCGACACGGCGAGCAGCAGGAGGCGACGTGTGCCGCTCCACATGCTCTCTTCCTGGGCGTCGACCGAGTCGAGGATGACGACGCCGACGGAGTCGCCCTCGTCGACGAGGGCCGGGTAGCCCCGCAGTCCCCCGTGCTCGACGACGCGGGGAAGGTCGCCGATGTCCCAGGCGGTGACGCCGTGACGTTCGAGGCCTGGGTCGAGTCGGCCGACGGCTGTGCGGATCGCGACCTGGAGCCGGCGGCGGAGCCGCCCGACGTCGCGGTCCCGGCCGCAGGTGCTCCCGTCCGAGTCGACGGCCTCGACCAGGATGCGCAGGTGTGCGGGAAGGGCGTCGAGGTCCCACATCGTCGGCGACACGGCGACGCCGCCGACCTCTCCGAGGCGCCGCGCGACGACCTCGAGAAGGTCCCCGTCGGCCGGCCCCGACGTCGCGAGCACGGTGGCCGTGACCTCTGCTGCCGGGACGAGCGCACGCCGGACGGGCTTCGGCAGGAGTCGCACGAGGGTCGTCACGAGCTCGGCACGAAGCCCCGGGACGTGCCAGTCGAAGCAACCGGGGCGGAGCTGGCTGAGCTGGGCCAGCGACACTTGCACGGTGACCCCGTCGTCGGGCTCTCCCGGCGCCCAGCGGTAGCGGAGCGGGAGGTCGAGGCCGTCCGCAGTCCACCGGATCGGGTAGTCGGCGAGGTCGATGGCGCCCGCGCCGGGGTCGAGCAGCACGCGGTAGGGGATGTCGAGCAAGCCGGCGTCGTGCACTGCGGCGCGCGTCCACCATCGTTCGAATCGCTTCGCGTTCGTGACATCGCCCGGAAGGCGACTGTCGTAGAAGTCGAAGATCGCTTCGTCCCCGGTGAGCAGGTCGGGTCGCCGCACGCGCTCCTCGAGCGCTCGGACCCGCGCGACACGGGCGTCGTTGCGCTCGAGCGGTGGCGAGGGGACCGGCCAGTCCCGTTCGACGAGCGCGTGCTGGATGAACAGCGCGCGTGCTGCCGGGGGGTCGATCCGGCCGAGGCTGACACGTCGTCCGGCGACGATCGGGACCCCGTAGAGCGTGACACGCTCCTCGGTCGTCGCCTCGCCCCGGCGCGGGTCCCACCACGCTGCGGTGTAGCTCCGTCGCACGAGGTGCGCGCCGGCGCGTTCGGCCCAAACGGGGTCGATGCGCGCGGCGGTCCGAGCCCAGGTCCGCTCTGTCTCGACGAGCTCGCCTGCCATGACGAACGGCGCGGAGCTGCGCGCGAGCGTCGATGAGCGGCCTATCTGGAAGCGCACGTTGGCCGCGCCCTGGTAGTCCCCGCGCAGTCGGTCGCGCACCCCGATGCGGGAGAGCAGACCGGCGAGAAGGGCTTGGTGAACTTGCTCAGGACGGGCGGGCTCGCTGCTCGCATGGAGCCCTTGCGCCCGGTAGCTCTGGCGGATCTGACTTGCGACGTCCTGCCATTCGCGGATCCGCAGCACGCTCAGGTACTCCGACCGACATCGCTTGCGGAACTGGTTCCCGGACAGCTCGGACTGGAGGTCGGCGAGGTAGTCCCAGAGTCGGACGAGGCCGAGGAAGTCCGAGTCGGGGACGGCAAAGCGCCGGTGGAGCTCGTCGGCTGCCTGAGCTTTGTCGGCCGGCCTCTCCCGAGGGTCGGGGACCGAGAGCGCGGCGGTGATGATCGTCACCTCTCGCAGGCAGCCGTGCTCCTCCGCCGCGAGGACCATGCGGGCGAGGCGCGGGTCGAGCGGAAGCTGGGCGAGCCGCCGCCCGATCGGGGTGAGCCGGACCCGTCCCGCCCGGGTCTCGATCGCCCCGAGCTCCTCGAGCAGGGCACGCCCGTCGGCGATGCTCCGCCGGTCGGGGGGCTCGATGAAGGGGAAGGACTCGATGTCGCCGAGCCCGGCAGCGGCCATCTGGAGCACGACCGAGGCGAGGTTCGTCCGGAGGATCTCAGGATCGGTGAACTCCGGTCGTGCGGCATAGTCGTCTTCGGCGTAGAGCCTGATGCACGTCCCGGGCGCGACGCGACCACACCGGCCGGCTCGCTGGTCCGCCGAGGCGCGCGACGCGGGTTCGATCGGTAGACGCTGGACCTTCGTGCGGTGGCTGTAGCGCGAGATCCGGACGAGACCGGTGTCGACGACCGACCGGATCCCCGGGACAGTGAGGGAGGTCTCCGCGACGTTCGTCGCGAGCACGATCCGCCGGCCGCCGTGCGGCCGGAAGACGCGGTGCTGCTCCGCAGCGGAGAGGCGGGCGTAGAGGGGGAGGATCTCGATGCCCTCGGGACCCGAGGAGCGCAGGGCGTCTGCTGCGTCGCGGATGTCCCGCTCACCCGGCAGGAAGACCAGGACGTCACCGGGCCCGTCCGCGACGAGCTCGGCGACCGCGTCGCACAGGGCCTGGATAGGGTCCCGGTCGCGCTCCGCGCGGAGCGACGGCCGCCCGACCCGCCCGCCGCTCTCCTCGCCCGGCTCGTGCTCGTCGTCCTCGGGCCTGACGGGCCGGTAGCGGATCTCGACGGGGAAGGTGCGACCGGAGACCTCGACGACGGGAGCGTCGAAGTGCGCGGCGAAGCGGGCGGTGTCGATCGTCGCGGAGGTGACGACGACCTTGAGGTCGGAGCGCTTCGGGAGCAGCTGGGTGAGGTAGCCCAGCAGGAAGTCGATGTTGAGGCTGCGCTCGTGGGCCTCGTCCACGACGATCGTGTCGTAGGCGGTGAGGAGCGGGTCGCTGCGGATCTCGGCGAGCAGGATGCCGTCGGTCATCACCTTCACGAGCGTCGTGTCGCCGACGGTGTCGGCGAAGCGCACGCAGTAGCCGACCGCGCCCCCAAGGGGCGTCTCGAGCTCCTCGGCGAGCCGTTCGGCAACCGTGCGGGCCGCGATCCGTCGCGGCTGGGTGTGGCCGATCATCCCGTCGACCCCGCGGCCGAGCTCGAGGCACATCTTCGGGATCTGTGTCGTCTTGCCCGAGCCGGTCTCCCCGGCGACGACGACGACCTGGTGCCTGCGGATCGCCTCGAGGATCTCCGCGCGGCGGGCGCTGACGGGGAGCTGCTCGGGGTAGGTGATCGTCGGGACCGCACCGGCGCGCAGTGCTCGTCGCTCCTCGGCGGACGCGATTGCCTGCGCGATCGCGTCGAGCTCCCGGTCGGCGGTGCCGCGCGGACTGTGGGTGGCGCGTGCGAGCCGTCGGCCGAGACGGTGCCGGTCACGGATGGTCAGACCGTCGAGGCGGTCGGCGAGGCTGTCGGCTTGTGGGCTCACGTCGCCTCAAGTATCTCCCCACGACGGAGACGCGTGGACCGACCGCACCGACCTCGCCTTCGGGCGCCTCGGCTGGGGTGCACCCCGTCGTCAGGTCTGGCTGCCGATCACCGGCCGAGCACCACTTTCAGTGCTCCGGTTCCTGCGGCTCGTCCGAAGGTGTCGTAGGCGTCGAGGATCTGGTCGAGCGCGAAGTGGTGGGTGACGAAGCGTCCAGCGTCGATGTGGTGGCAGGCCACCAAGGACAGCAACGTCGGCGTCGAATAGGTGCCGACGAGTCCCATCGTGATGGTGATGTTCCTGGTCCACAGCGACTCGAGGTGTCGCGTCGAGACGGGCGTCGGCCATGTCGACGGTCACGACGTGCGCGGGTGAGAACATCTTGGCGCAACTGATCGCCGACAGCCCGACCGGACCCGCACCCACGACGACAACGGTGTCGCCGGGTCGGATCTTGCCGTTCAACACGCCCACCTCGTAGCCGGTCGGCAAGATGTCGGCCCACAACAAGATCTCCTCGTCGCTCGCCCCCCGAGCACCTTGTACGTGGAGGTGTCGGCGAAAGGCACCCGCACCTGCTCGGCCTGGGTACCGTCGATCATGTAGCCGAGGATGCAGCCGCCGCCTCGGATGCACTGCCCGTAGCGGCTCTCTCGGCAGTATCGACAGCGCCCGCAGGCCGAGATGCACGACACCAGCACCCGGTCGCCGGGCGCGACAGTCTTCACCGCCGAGCCGACCCGCTCGACAGTTCCGACGGCCTCGTAGCCGAGGATACGGCCCGACGCGACCCCCGGGGTGTTGCCTTTCAGGATATGCAGAACTGTTCCGCAGATGGTCGTCGTGTCGACCCGGACGATCGCGTCGGTGTCGTCTCTGACCTCGGGAGCTGCAACATCCTCCCAGGCCCTTTAGCCCGTCCGTGGTGCACCAGTGCCTTCATCACGACCTCCTCGTGGCGGCCGGTCTCGGCAAACGCTGTGACGACAGTAAGCCCCAGCCGGCTGTCCTCCTAGGGCCGTTGGTTACCCCTTCCGAGGCGCTTGCCGACGCGAGGCTGACTCAGTGCGGGTTCTCGTCGGGTCGAGCACGCACAGCGAGCTCGCCGAGCGGGAGACCTTCCCCGTGAACTTCCCGAGGATCGATCAGACCCGTCGAGTGGTGGCACGCGGGGCGAAGACCTTGTCGTGGCGACTCGTGCTCGCCACGGCGGCAAGGAACCGCGGCGTGCAGGTGACGACGTCGATGGGCACGGAAGATCTCAGTGGTGATGATAGAAGACGAGTGGACCCCGAGTATCGTGAGTGCTGGGAGCTCGAGGCTCGATGGCTGGATGCCATCGGTCAACTGAGCCCCAGCGAGAGGATGACATGATGTTGATGAGGTTCGAGCCACTCCGGGAGTTCAACAGGAGCACCGAGGAGCCGCGAGGTGGCCACAAGGTGCGGCAGGTGCCCGTCGACGCGTTTCGCCGAGGCGAGGAGTTCAAGGTCTATCTCGATCTGCCCGGAGTCGATCCTGACTCGATCGACCTGACAATCGACAAGGACCTACTGAGCGTCAGCGCGACGCGTAGCTGGCACCGGGCTGACGGCGACGAGATCCAGGTGCAAGAGCGTGCGCAGGGTCAGCTCGGTCGGCAGCTCTTCCTCGGCGAGAGCTTAGATCGTGACCGGATCACTGCGATCTACCGCGACGGCGTGCTCATGATCACGATCCCCGTCAGCGAGAAGTCGAAGCCGAAGAGGGTGGAGGTCGTCCACGTCGGGAGCGTCGTGGAGGGCCATGAGTCGGCACCGGTGGCCGTGTCGTCGAGCTGACCGTCTACCCCCGTCGACCCTGGGGTCAACCTGACCGTGGGGTCGACGTGTCGCCGGACCGGTCGTCGCCACGAAGTCTGCCGGAACGGCAGCAGGTCACGGCTCGTCGGTCGGCCGCGAGGCGTCACGACGCCAGTAGACAGGAATCGCTAGCTAGGAGACGATATGGCACCGACGAACGAAGTCAGGCACTTGAGCAACCATCACCAAGAGACTCTCGACCAGATCGTCCGGCATCCCGCCGGTCACAACATCGAATGGCGCCCCGTGCTGTCGCTGCTCGAGTTCGTGGCGTCGTCGTACGAAGAGCGTGACGGCAAGGTCGTCGTCACGCTCGGCGGCGAGACCGAGACCTTCGAGCGCCCGGCGGGCAAGGACATCAGCACCCAGCAAGTCGTCGATCTCCGCAGGATGCTGCAGGGCGCGGGCTACGCCGGCCTGGAGTGACGAGCACGGGCTCCACGCCGGCCACCGCTCGGCGTGTCAGGTGTCCCGGTCACCGGCGAGGGGGGAGTGGCGCGCCTCGCAGCGGTCTTGGTGGACGCGTCGACGGCTTCGGCTTCCTTGCGGAGAGGACGTCCGTTGCGCAGGGCAACGGTGCGGAGAGCCTCGAATGCCCAGTCCGCTGTCAGATCGCCACGGTCCATGGGATCGCCTTCGGCTCGTGCGTTCATCAGCCGTGAGTGCAATGCGGCGATTGTCGGAGATGGCGCCGGATCCTCTGTGACGGACTATCCGGCATCGTCCAGGAGGATCGACGCGTGGTAGGCAAGGGCGGACGCGCGGTCGTGCGATTGAGCGGAGAATATCGTCTCGACGTGCGAGTAGATGTTGAGTGCCCCAACCGGCGTCGAGTGGGACGTCAGGGGCATGGAGAGGATCGAGTTGAACCCGAGCTCCATGGCGCGGGGCGTGAACACCGACCACCGTGGCTCGCAGGAAAGGGGCCCGGCGTGGGAGATGTGTCCGGTCGTCGAGGCATCCACCCAGGGTCCTTCTCCTGCCGCATACTGCTCGCTGTCCATGTCGACGACGGCCTGGTCGCTCGACGCGACTGTCGCGAAGCCTCCGTGGCGGCGTA